>Ga0316207_10000259_pt1 | contig 100626 bp, 96 predicted proteins | sample 6weekpyrite_MG_FD_204943 | JGI IMG/M metagenome (GOLD analysis project Ga0316207, IMG submission 204943) | Microbial mat bacterial communities from mineral coupon in-situ incubated in ocean water Damariscotta River, Maine, United States -... | ecosystem: Environmental > Aquatic > Marine >...
AAAAAAGTTATATGGTGTCATGGAGTATAGTTTTGATACGCTATTTATAATTGATCGCATAAATTCTGTATACCTATTTAGAGGTGCAATTGATCAAATAAGTAAAAGTAACCTATATACAATTACTCCTCAAGACCATAAACTATTTAAAAGTGTAGATTATACAAAAGAGAGTCCGATTCAAGCAACTGTTGGTGAAAGTACATTTGTGATAGATAATGACTTTTCTATTAAAAACTACAATGACATGACTTTAGGAAAGTTCACATTTGCCATTGATATGACACGATCATATAAGGCTTATAACGATTCTTTATGGCATCTTATTAGCTCAATTTTGGTGCTTTTAATTTTCATATTTATGATTTTAAACTACAGCTACAACTCATTTATTAAAAATATCAAAATAGCTAATAAAAAGGTATATGACTTAAAAGAGCGTTATGAACTTGCTATGAAAGGTTCAAATGATGGTCTGTGGGACTGGAATATATTAAAAGGTACAATATACGTTAGTGACCTTTGGAAAAATATGATAGGTTTTGAATCAGATAAACAGAGTACTCTAAAAAATTGGTTCTTGCACATTCATATTCAAGAGCGTAAACAACTTTGCTATCTAATGAAAGAACATTTAAGAGGTAATAGTGAATTTTTTGTAGCAGAACACCGTCTAAAGCTCCAAGATGGTAGCTATATATGGGTTTTAAGCAAAGGTAAAATGCTTTCAGATAGTTTTGGTAAGCCATATAGAATGGTTGGTTATTTAACAAATATTGATAACCATAAGCGTACAGATTTACACTTTAAAATGGCAAAAGAGAAAGCAGAAGCAGCTAACAGAGCAAAATCGAAATTTTTAGCACACATGAGCCATGAGATTAGAACACCTCTTAATGCAATTTTAGGATTTTTAAATATTTTAAAAGAGACAGAGACAGATACAGATAAGATACGTTACCTAGACACTATACAAAAAAGTAGTGACACACTAATGGCAATGATAAATGATGTCCTTGATTTTGCAAAAATAGAGAATCAAAAAATGTCTTTAGAGAAACTTCCATTTAATCCACACGAAGATTATCACTCTCTTGCAACTGTTTATCATATGAAGGCAAATGAGAAAAATATAGAGCTAAATCTATTTATTGATCCACATCTACCTTTTTGTGTTGAATCATTTCCAATAGCTATAAAGCAGGTTCTAAGTAACCTCCTTAGTAATGCCATTAAGTTTACAAAAGAGAATGGACGCATAAACTTTGATATTGTATATACAAGTGATAAACATATCTACTTTAGTATTGAAGATAATGGTATTGGGATAACAGTAGCTCAACAAAAACTTATTTTTAATCCATTTACACAAGCTGAACAATCTACAACTAGAAAATATGGTGGAACTGGTCTTGGAATTACAATTAGTAACCACCTAGTCCAGATGATGGGTGGACAACTTAAACTTGTTAGTGAATATGGTAGAGGAAGTATGTTTTACTTCTCTATCCCTGTAGATGCTTGTGAAAAAGAGCAACCTCTTCCTGTTAGTGTTCCATTTGAAAAAAATCTAAAAGTGGCTATTATATATCCTGAGCAGATGGAACATAAAGCTCATATTATAAGACGCTATTTTGACCACTTTGGTGTTAAAAAAATTGTCTCTTTTACCTCAATTGATGTTTTTACTAAACACTGTAAGTCATTAGAGAATCCAGAATTTGATCTTATAACAATACACTCACAGATAAAAGACTTCTCTAAACTAGAAAAACTTTCAAACTTTCCAATACCTACGATTATAGTAAAACCAACATCTTTTGGATCTTACAATAATAATAATCTAAAGAATGTTGCAGAGCTTGTCTATCCTGTCACATCTACCAAGCTTTATGATGCAATTGTGGAGATAGTATTTGGTCATAAATCTATAATTAATGGTGCATCAACTAAAAAAATTGCTGAACATCTATCTGGTCATATACTTGTAGCAGAAGATAATGAAGCCAATCAAGAGCTTATGAAAATAATGCTAAAAAGAGTAGGACTTAGTTGTGAAATAGCTAAAAATGGAGATGTTGCAGTCCAGTACTTCATAGCATCCAACATAGACAAATCAATGAAGCAATTTGATTTAATTTTAATGGATGTTAATATGCCACTTTTAGATGGTATTGGAGCTACTAGTGCAATTCTAAAGTTAGAAAGTATACATAATTTAGAGCATATCCCAATTATTGCACTAACAGCAAATGCAGTTAAAGGTGATAAAGAGCGTTTCTTGTCAGCTGGAATGGATAACTATTTAAGTAAACCTATTCAAAAACATAAATTTATCTCAATGATTGCACCATTTCTTGAAAAGAATTTATCAAATAATAATGTAAAATACCATGTTGATGTCTCTACTCTTGCAAAAACTTTAGATTTTGATGAAGATGATGTAGAGATGTTGCTTAATCTTTTTATGAAAAATGCAATTTCATCACTTGAAAAAATGAAAATTGCAGTTGATAATAGTGACTTTGATGAGTTACACAGTACAGCACACTCAATTAAGGGTGCTTCTGGTAATTTACGATTAGAGCCCATTTATGAACTAAGTCAAGAGATAGATAAGTTAGCAAGAGATAAAAAAGAGGTAGATTACAAAAGTATGTATGATAAATTATATAATTTAATTACAACTATGGAAGGTATGAGTATCAAAGATGAATAAGCAACCAACTGTTTTAATAGTAGATGATATGGAAGATAATAGATTAGCCATAAAGTTATCGTTAAAACGTGAAGAGTATAATTTTATTGAGGCTACAAATGGTGCGGAAGCTGCAAAGCTAGCAATTTCAAACCTTCCTGATGTTATCTTAATGGACGCAATGATGCCCGTTATGGATGGATTTGAAGCTAGTAAAGAGATACGCTCTGAACAAAAAACTCAACGAATTCCAATATTGATGATTACAGCACTTAGCGATAATGAAGATAAATTAAAAGCTATAGAGGCTGGAGTAAATGATTTTATTACAAAACCATTTAATAAAGTTGAGCTTGTAACAAGATGTCGCGCTTATATCAATATGAATCAACTAAATAACAAATATATTTTATCAACAATTAATCCACTAAGCGATATGCCAAATAAATCTGCACTACTTCGTGACATTAAAAAAATTGACAGCGCTGCACTATTTCTTATGCAAATTGACGACTATGATAATATGGGTCAATTTTACACTTTAGAGATAGCACAAAAAATAGAACTAGCCTTTGCAAAAAAACTGCACACTTTACTGCCAAAGCATTACAAATATAGTGACATATACCATTATGGAGATGGTAGATTTGCTCTTTTAAGTGATATGTCAATTAATCCAGTTTGTAAAGAGGCTGCTTTAGACGTTTGCGAACAGCTTGTAAATAAAACTAGAGATTCTACAATTATAGTTGATGATTATGAATATGATATAGGTATAACTGTTAGCTTTACAAGTGGTGTAGACAACCTTTTTGAACAAGGAAGAGTATCACTTAGACGTGCTATAAAAGATAAGACTGAATATACATTCTCTGAAGATATTATTGAGCAAACTCAAAAAGAGTCACAAAATAATATCCTGTGGATAAAAAAAATAAAGCATGCAATAGCACATGATAATATTACTCCATTTTTTCAGCCAATTGTAAATACAAAAAGTGGGGAAATTGAAAAGTATGAAGCGTTAGTTAGAATTACAAATGATGACAATTCAATTATAGCTCCATGTGAATTTTTAAACATCTCAAAGCGTGGACGTTACTATAACTTTATTACTCAAACTGTTATTGAAAAGTCTATGGCACATTTTGAAAAATTAGATAAAGAGTTAACTATTAATCTATCCTCTTTAGATATTGAACAGAAAAAAATGCGTGACTTTATACTTTCAAAACTTAAAGAACATCCGCATATAGCTTCTAGAATGACTTTTGAACTTTTAGAAGATGAAGACTTTAAAAGTTTTGATGTTGTTAGGCTATTTATAAAAGAGGTAAAATCAATGGGCGTAAAAATAGCTATTGATGATTTTGGTAGTGGATATTCTAATTTTCAAAGATTACTTGATTTTGAACCAGACATTATAAAAATTGATGGATCGCTAATACGCAATATTGCTGTGAACAACTACAATAGACATATTGTAGAGACAATTCATGCATTTGCATCAAAATTAAATATACAAACAATTGCTGAATTTGTTGCTACAAAAGAGATTTACGACATTATCTCTAGAATAGGTATAGGGTTTGCTCAAGGGTATTATTTTTCAAAACCTTTAGAATCTACGGAATTAAAATGATTTTAGATAGTCCTGCTCAAATAGCAGACTCTATTTGGCAATTTTACTCAAAAATTGATAAAGCATTAATTTCTAACTCATACTTAATAGAAGATAGTAACAGTAGTGTCTTAATAGACCCATCTCCTATAAATAATATAGAAGAACTTTGTGAAAATATTTCGAAGGTAACAGACTTAAAAAATATTAAATATATAATTTTACATCATCAAGGTGCTAATATATGCACAGGTGTTCCATATTTGGAAAATATAATTAACAGAGATGACCTGCAAATCATAGGGCATACAAGGCAAGAGAATGCAATAAGATATTATGGTGCAAAATCAAAGCAGTACCTTATTGATAAACGCTCTCTATCTTTAGGAAATTTAAAATTTATTACAACTCCATACTCTCACTCTGCTGGCTCATTTGTAACATTTCATAAAAATACAAAAACACTTTTTAGTAGTACTCTATTTAGTAATTATGAAGAGTACAAAGAGCCTTTTACAACGGCTAATGACATTGAAAATATTAAACAGTATCATAGAGAGCATATATCAATGAGAGATATTCTAAATTATGCTCTAAATAAATTAGAAGTTATTAATATTGAACTAATTGCTCCGCAATTTGGTGCAAAGATTGAGCATAAAATGATTAAAAGAGTATCTAATGAACTTAGAAAAATAGAGTGTGGAATGTATATAGACCCTGACTATATAAATAGCCTCTCATTAGCAATTGAGAAGCTGTGGCAGAGCGAAGCACTATTAAAGAAACAGAAGCATGAACTTGATGTATCAGTTGATAAAAAGACAAAAGATCTTAGAATTGTAAATAGTCAACTTGTAAATGCAATTGAGACAAAATCTAAATTTATTGCATCAGTTTCACATGAACTAAGAACACCATTGAACCCAATTATAAATTTTAGTGAATATCTAATAGATGAAATATCTACAGGTGTAACACCATCAAATAGTGAATATAAAAAGATACTTAAGAAAATTTACAAACATGCTAAAAAGTTGAATAAAATGGTTGATACACTGTTGGAACAGAAATAAAATGAAAGATAAAAAAGCGCTTGTTCTCATAGTAGATGATTTAGAAGATAATAGGCTAACTCTAAAATTATCTCTAAAAAATGAGCCATTTAAAATTATTGAAGCCTCAAATGGTAAAGAGGGGCTAGAACAAAACTTAAAATACACTCCTGATCTTATTCTAACTGATGTAATGATGCCTATTATGGATGGTTATGAGTTTAGTAAAAAAATTAGATTAATGAGTCAAGTACCTATTATTATGGTAAGTGCACTATCTGAACGTGAAGATAATTTAAGAGCATTAGAGTGTGGTGTAAACGACTTTATTTCAAAACCTTTTGATAAAACAGAACTTCTTGCACGTGTACGTTCACTACTATACTTCTATACTAGTTTTATGCAGAAACAGCAAGAGCTACAGATGTTAAATAATGCTCTTGAGGAAAAAGTAAAAGAGCGTACAAAAGCCCTTGAAGATGAGCAAGAAAAAAAGGTCTTTGATGCTAAATTGGCCTCTATTGGTAAATTAGCCGCTGGAATCACTCATGAGATAAATACACCACTTGCATATATAAAAGGTAACATTGAAATACTAGAGATGGATTTAGTTAACGTCAATGATGAAACAGTTAAAAATAGTATCTCTCAAACAGCAAAAACAATAACTGAGGGAGTTAACCGTATCGCAATGATAATAGAATCAATGCGTGAAATATCGAAAAAAAATGATAATAAAAAAGAGAGTGTAAATATATTTAATACTATAGTAGTATCCCTAAGAATGATTCATAACCGCTCTAAACATATCTGTAATATATCTTTATGCGGTAAAACTTTTTCACTCCAAACGCAAAAAGATGAAAAGAACTTTGAAGTCTCTTGTAACATTCAACGTATAGAACAGGTATGGATTATCATTTTAAATAATGCACTTGATGCTCTTGCTAGTTCTGAACTAAGTTTTCATAATCGTTTGCTTTTAATCGACATAGAACCAGATGCCAATTGGCTAAATATAAATATAAAAGATAATGCTGGTGGTATAGATGAAGAGATTATAGAACACATTTTTGATCCATTTGTAAGTACTAAAACGCATGCAGGAATGGGAATAGGACTGAATGTTGCAACGCAAATCATAAAAGAGCATAATGGAGATATAAATGCCTTTAATGAAGGTTATGGAGCAAACTTTCTAGTTAAACTGCCATTAAATATCTAAAATATTTTTAATTTTCTTTTCTACATCATTTAAAGATTTAAATGGTTTTAATAGATAGTGCTCAGCTCCTAACTTATGGCTCTCTAGGACTCTATCTAAGGTTGAATAAGCTGTCATCATAACAACTGGTAAATTTGGCATTTTATCACGTAATTTTTCTAATATTTCTAGCCCATCCATTTGTGGCATCATAATATCTAGAAGAACTAAATCAACACTATTTAACTCAATTGAAGCAATAGCCTGTTTTGCATTTTGATAACTAACAACACTAAACCCATCTACTCTATTAAAATAATTTTCAATCATCTCTAAAATTTGCAACTCATCATCTACAACAGCAATACTAATCATTCAATTCCCCCGAATAAAACATTTTATATTAAGATGATATACTATCCATTAAAAACTTTTAAAATACTTATGTAGTATAATTTAGAAAGTTTTATTTAAGATTAAACTATTTTAATCATATTCATGATTTTTACGCGGTTTTGTCTCTCTCTTATATCTTTTTGAATTTCTCTGTTGCTCAGTTTTATTAATATCTTTACGAAGTTCTCTTTTTATACTCTCAATATCCTCTTTAGTCTCACTAAAAAAGAGCATTTTCTCAACTAAAGAGCGAAGAGAACGAAGATGATCACTAAAAATTTCTACATCGTCACAAACATTAAGTGTACTGCTTAACTTCTTAATACGAAGGTTGTAATCATCTTTTGTTGTACCCTCTTTATTGTATAAAATTGCATAAATTCTACTTACAAACTTTTCAAGAATACGTATACACCTAGTACGTTTTGTCTGCTCTTCTCTTTTACTAGAATCTATAATCAATCCCAGCATAAACTCTACGTCCGCGTCCAATTACACCATCTGGATGTGATATACCCTCAAATGGGGTTACATACTCCTCATCAAAAAGATTCTTAGCCTGTAAAAAAAGTCTTGAATGAGCACTCAATTTATACATAATATTTGCATAAAATTCGAAAAAATCATTGATTTTAATTCTAGTACCACCAAAGTCTCCTTCACTTTTACCATGGTAATAAGAGCTAATATTAGTATTAAACTTATCTTTATGCCAATTTAAAACCATAGAAGCTGTTTTACTTACATTTCTAAACATTACATCTTCACTATCTGTAACAATTGAGATAGAACTTCTTAAAAATATATCTTCATGAACATCACTTAAAAACTCTACTTCTACTCCAGCATAATTTTCAGTTCCATTTTGAACTGTTCGCTGCCTAGTTAAACCATTAGTAACATCAGAAATTGCATCTTCTACTCGCGTTGAGAACAGAGTAAATGTTAACGTATGATTTACAATATTCTCTATCCATATCGCTTCTAATGTTTTTGCAACTTCTGGTTCTAAAAGAGTATTTCCAGCCAATACACCTTGTGCCTGCAAGTCATTCTCTTCACGAGCTGGCGCTCTAAAAGCTTCTGCATAAAGTAGCTTGAATACTCTTCCACTGAAGTTATCATGAACAAAAGCAATTCTTGGACTCAAAGCTGTACCAAAATCAGAATAGTGGTCATATCTTAACCCTACAGTCAAATTTATATTTTGAGTCAAATCATTTTGATACTGTGCGTAGATACCATAAATATTACGATAATCTTCTGCTGTAAGTGCAGCTCCTTGAATATTCTCAAGACTAACAAACTGTCCAAAATTAACAGCATTTGCCCCTGGAAATCCATTTACTAATGCAGAGAGCTTTTGTGTTTTAGCATGTCTATATTCACCACCTATCAACAAAGTACCGCCATAATCAAAGTTAACTCTATTATCAACTCTAAAGTCTAGCTCATGTCCTTCTAATGTTGTTAAAAAGGTTGATGGTGCATCTGTATTAGGTAAAGATCCATTTGGACTAATAACAAAATCTAAATCACTTCTCTCATCTCTATAACCAACTGAAATTTTTGTATTTAAAGTAGTAAGTCCGGTAGAGTCATATGTTAATCTTGCAAAACCACCATGAATCTCATGTCTATTAACATCGTTATTAATATTTCCTATAGTATAAAAATCAAAGGACTCTGTCTGTCTAAGACTTCCTACAAAATTAAATCGTTTATAGTCACTATTTATATATAGTTCATCTCTTTTAAATGGATCTTTTGTGCTTGCTCTTGGAACCGCTGTAGAAAAATTAAAAAGGTTATCGTATCTTTGCCCATCAGTTTTATTATGAGTAACAAAGCTACTTAATCTAAGATTTTCACCACTGTATGTATAGTTCAAATAGCTGTTAATCGAACCATTAGAACCAATTGAAGCAAAAATATCATTTTTATCTTTTGAAGTAATAATATTTATAACACCCATAAATGCATTTGAGCCATACAGTGCAGAACCAGGCCCTCGAATAAACTCTACTCTTTCAAAGTTTCCAACTGGAATTTGATTATTAAATACAAAAGCACTACCACTAAAGTCTGAATTTAGGCGCTGGCCATCAATTAAAACTAATACTTCCTTACCAGTAGCACCAGAACGTTTAGATCTTACTGTTGGTACCTGTCTATAGCCAGAATCACCACTTCTAGCACTTGAAAAACCTGGAACAAAATTCATTAACTCCTCTAAAGTTTGTATTCCCATTAGTTCGATTTCATCACTACTATAAACAGTTACTGCTGCTGGAACTGAAGATAGTGTTTCAGGAGTATGAGTAGAGCCTACAACTTTTACTTGCATTAACTCTTCTAAAGACATATTAAACAGGTCGTTTACCGAAGCTTGTGCGTAACTAGTAACTATACTTAAACTTACAAATAGTGACAATAAGTTCATTTTAGAACGCACATAAACCTCTTTTGTTATAATTTAAAGTAAAGCTTATTATACATGATATAATTTCAAAGTCAAAGTAAAAACAGAGGAAATATAATGGTAAGAGTTCTTTTTATAGCTATTTCATTGATAGTGTCACTTAATGCACAGGTCGAGCATAAATATCCAGATAAAAAAATTTTTTCAAATAAAAATTTAACAATAATAGACATAAGAACAGAACCTGAGTGGAGAGAGACAGGCATTGTAAAAAACAGTCATCTAATTACATTTTTTGATGAAAAAGGCTCATACAATATACCAAAATTTATGAGTGAACTTAGCAAGGTGACAAAAAAAGGGGTACCTTTTGCAATAATATGTAGAACTGGTAGTAGAACTAGATTAGTTAGTAATTTTTTAGATAAAAATGGCTACAGAGTTATAAATCTACTAGGTGGAATTATATACGCAAAATCTACTGGCGTTAAACTAGTAAAATATAGATGAAAACCATTAAAATAATTGCGTTATTAGTATTTAGGATAGTTTTAGTATTTTCTATTATTGCTCTAGTCTTATGGGGCTTTTATGCTCTTCTAAGACTAGTTTTACTTTAATATTTATATGTCAAACTAATACTAAAACTTCTACCTTTCTTGTATTGCTTAGTGACTTTATCTAGCTCTTTCCAAACTATATCATCATCAAGAAGATTTCTTGCTTTAAATGAAACTGTAATAGTGTCTAAAAATTTCTCTTTCCATGTTAAATCTAAAATATGTGGAGGAATCTCTACAGAGTCTGGATAGAACTTTATACCATTTTTCTGACCAATTTTTCTAATCCTCTCATCCATTTTATTATATGAAAGGTTTACAGATCTTCCCTCTTTATTATCATAACCTAAACTAAAGTTTATAATCATTGGAGACAACCCTTGTAGCTCCCTATTGTTAGTACTAAAAATTTCCTCTTTATCTTCACCAATTTCTACATTAGATTTTATGTAAGAGAAATTTCCAGAAATATAATAAAATTCTAAAGAGTCATCAACAAAATCTAAAAACTTATAACCATCGATCTCTAAACCTTTTATAATAGCTGTCTCAGAGTTCATAAAAGAAAATCTAGGAAGAGAAGTTGAAAGAAGAACAGTATCTTCAATAGGATTTTTCATCTCTTTGTAAAAAAGTGAACCTGAAACACTCTCAGTTGCACTAAAATAGTGTTCAATTCTAAAATCGTAGTTATCAATTTCAGTATGTGTTAAATCTGGATTACCAGTAACTGTTGCAAGCTCATCTGGATGTTCAAAACCACTATTAGAGAACTCTCTAAAATCTGGATATATAAAAGTTCTAGAAAAACCAAATCTCATCTGATTATCATCATCAAACTTATACTTTAAATCTAAATTTGGTAAAAGATCATTAACCTCAATACTATTTGGCTCTTTCTTAATAAAATTAGAGTTCTCTCTATCCTCAATAAACTCATATATGGTCTGTTTTAAATCTACTTTTCTAACACCAAAAGATACTTCTATCTTATCTGTGATATTCAATAATGTTTTTGCATATAAAGATTTCTCTTCAAATTCTGCATCAAAGTAGTCTGATGGACTAAAAAGTGTTTTAAGCTCAAATACTCTTGATGAAAACTCATCATTTTGAGTTATATACTTATCTAAAAGGTAATCTACATCTCTCTCTTCATCTCCATCAATACCGCTAAAATTAGCTCTATTTACATCAAAGTAATATTTATTTATTCTTGATTCTCTAGTTTTTTCAATAGAATCAACTCCAATCTCAAAAAAGTCATCTTCATCAAACAAAGTTACATCAAATCTATTATTTAAAAAGTAATGATCTACTTCATCTGTTGACTCAATATTTTGATACGTTAAGTTCTGAACTGGCTGCATATTAAACTCAAATCCAAGTTCATCATCTTCAGGATTATTATCAATATACTTGCTTTTTACATCACCAGGCTGATAAAGTTCAGCGCTTGCTTTTTCAATTCCAAAACGTAAAGTATTAGGGACAAGTAAAAAGTACTCATAATCACCTGTTATCTGATCTATTGAAAGCTCTCTCTCTTGCCATTCAATAAAAGTATTACGAATCAAAGAGTCATTAGAGCCAGAAATTCCCTCAAACTGTCTAACTCCCTCATAAGTATTTTTTAAATATAGTTTAGTGTAGACAATGTTAAACTTATCATCATAGCTGTAATTTAAGTTTACAATACCACCATGTTTATAGTTTGTCTTTGTATTACTCCATGTTCCCTGGCTATCTTCTATCTCATTTTGAACACCCTCATCATTGAGATCAAATCCATAGTTATATTGTTTATCAAAATCACTATTTTGACCATATGAGTAGTTTGCTAAAACACCAAAACTATGTTTATCATCAACATTAAACCCACGTGAAATTTCAAAAGAGCCATTGTAACCATAAGGAACTTTATCAGTATGTGTATTTAACTTTCTACTACCTGCCATCTTTTTTGTAAACGCAAGAGATCCAGCTGGAGTTATAACACTATTGCCTTGATCATCCTCTACAAAATGCGCATCCTCTTTTATATATCTAAATGATGGATTAAAAACAGGTGTTTTTTCCCCTACTTTAATCTTTGATGCAGCTAATATATCAGATGGAATCTCACGTGTTCCATCATCATATCCACTCCAATCCTTTGACCCGCCTTGGTAGTAAAGAGCATCATCACCTGTACTGCTAGTCCCACTAATTCCTGTAGAGAATTTAATATAATTAGAAGAGACCTCTTTTTTAGTTCTAATATCAATATATCCACCACCAAATGATGCTGGAATGTCAGCTGAAAAACTTTTTTGAACTTTCAAACTTCCTATAACACTGGCTGGAAAAATATCCAATGGAACAACACGTTTAATAGGATTTGGAGATGGTAATGTTAGTCCATTTAATTGAACATTTGCGTATCTCTCTCCAAGACCTCTAACAAAGATGTTTTTCCCATCTACAATTGTAACACCAGAAACTCTTTTAAGTGCAGCTGCTGCATTACTATCACCCTTTTTAGAGAGTTGTTCTGAACCTAAAATATCAGCAATTGCACTTGACTTTTTCATCTCAGCAGTCAATGAAGCAATACTCCCCTCAACCGATGGAGCAAGAACAACAAACTCTTCTAGTTCCATAGCTGCTGGAGTAAGTTCAACTGACTTTTTAGAGTTCTTCTTTGCAATAACAGTTACCTTAACATTCTGAGCACTAAAGTCACTATGAATAATCGAAACAATATGCTCACCCTCAAATAGAGTTATATTAACATTACCACTCTTATCACTTGTTTCATCAATTGAAGTACCCTTTACAAAAACTCTTGCATTTGCAATGCTCTTTTTATCTTCTGAAGATAGAAGTGTTAAAGTAAGTGAACCTAACTCTTTTTTAAGCTCCTTTGTCTCAATAACATTTTTCTTTACTTCAGGTGCTTCAACATCTGAAAATGAAACATCTCCTGTAGATGTTAATGAAATAATTATTTGTGACTCTTTATTCTCTTCAATAAAAATATTTTTCTTTGCATATGCTAAAGGCATAGAGTTTTCTTTTACAATCACATTGACTCTGTATTTTCCGCGAACTAAGTCAGCTCTTAAAAAACCATCTTCATCTGTAATAAACTTCTTATTTATAATCTTTGTTGATATATTTCCATCTAATTTATATAGTTCTACTTCTTGTTCAGTTAAAGGTTTCCCATTTTTCAGAACAAACAGTGACAACTCACCAAAATTCTGTGCGAATAGACTGAATGTTAAAAAAAGTATAGATAACAATATTCGCATTATTGACACTCCCAAAAGTTTGTTTTACATTTTTGCATATTTTTTCTAAGCTCTGTTGCCTTACCAAATAAATCAGTACGCTTTAATTTTTTAAGATGATTCTCACACTCTTCATAATCATTAATTTGATAATACGAATAAGCTAATGCATATCTAATATCTTCATTTTCAATTAACTTACTTCTTTTTAAATCTTTTAAAGTTGCAACAACTCTTTCAAACTCTGAAAACTCCAAAAATATCGCAATTTTCTGTTTTAGTTTCTCTTTTGTATCTAACATTTGAGAATTTTTAAACAGTGACTGTGAATACTCTTTAGCACGTCTTAGCATCTCTGATGCTTCTTTGGTATATTTAAAATCTTTTATAGATGCAACATCAAAAATATCAGCAGTTGCTTGTAACATCTGTTTTTCAAGATACAGATGTCCTAATAACAGAGTAATCTTTGCACTTTTATTAAAGATAATGTTAGATTTTTCTGCAAGTTCAATCGCACGATCAACCTGTTTGGCATTTTTCAACGCACTTATTAATGAGAGTGTAGTCTGCTCATTTGGTTTTGCATTTGCAAGATAAATATCAGCATCTTCTAAAGCACTCTTATAAAGTTTCAATTCAACATAGTAGTAAAACCTCTGCTTATATGCAGGGTAAAACTTAGGAAAATTCATATTTACACTTTTTAGTGTTAAAAGTGAGTTGTCATAATCTTTAAGCTTCCAATACGAATCAGCTTTTAGTGAATGTATTTTTGGTTTATCAACTGTAATATCTTTTGCGCTATCAATATATTCAATTGTATTTTTATACTCTTTTAATTTATAACTATTTTGCGCCATATAGAGATAAATTGATTTATCCTCTTGACCATTTTCAATAGATTTTTTAAAAAAACTATTTGCAACTTTTAATCTTTGTTGCTTTGTTAGGACAAGACCTTTAAGCGTATAAAACATTGCAAAATCAAATTCACTTTGGTTAGTATCAACCTGATTTAATGCTTCACTTGCTCTATCGTAATAACCATCCTTTAGCATTAGGGTTGCCAAAGAGATAAAGTCGACTTCATCTTTCTTTGCATGCAAAGATGAGACTGTAATAAAAACTATAACTAGTAATTTAATTAATTTACTCAAAGACTACTCCTACTGAAAATCAAAACGTATCTTCTGTTTTGCCCAAACTTTAACTGCTTTACCTTTATACTGCGCAGGTTTGAATTCCCAAGTTTTAACCCCAGATACAGCAACTTCATCAAAGACACCATCAGGTTCACTCTCTAAAACTTTTACCTTTTCAACAGCACCACTTTCTGATATAAGTAGATTAATTAAAACATAACCCTTAATCCCTTGAGATTTTGCCTTTTTTGGATACTCCATTGCAGACCTAACTGTAGGTTTTGGTGCAACATCAACAGTATCCTCTGTCATAACCATATTTTTATCAACATCGCCTAAAAGAGAATCTCCAAAATCCATATCATCTGCCATAAACGAGGCAAGACCAGTATCAACACCACTCAATGCAGAATTCATATTTGGAGTTGGTGCTGTACGTTTTGGTTTTGCAGTTCTCTTTTTAGGTTTAGGTTTTGGCTTTGGTTTTGGTTTTGGTTTTGACATCTTTTGAACATTGAAATCAGCACCAGACTTTTTATTCTTATTTGTGTCTATTGCGCCACTTTCATTCATCTGAATCAAAATAAACATAATAAAAAATAGTCCAGTTATCATCCACAGTGATGCTTTAAGATGTACTAAATTTATATTTTTAAAAATCAAAACTAACCTACTTCTTTTTTCGTCGATACAGCAACATCACGTGCACCAGACATTCTACATTGATCAACTACTTCAATCAATTTCTCAACAGCAATTGTCTCATCTGTAATAACTAAAACTGAACTTTCAGTTGAAGCTCTTAACATATCTCTTAATTTTCCTTGAATTGCCCAAACTTTAACTGGTTGACCATCAATATATGTGTCAGTTTGATTATCAATGTATACCCTAATAACCTTACTAGAAGCCTTTTTAGCCGAAGATGCGCCTGGACGATCTAAGTCAAGTTTCATGTCTTTTACAAAAGTTGAACTCACCATAAAAAATATTAATAATATAAAGACCATATCAATTAAAGGCGACATATCTACACTAGCTTCACCCTCTTTTTTCTTTCTAAAACGCATCTATAACCCTTCTGAACAAATTAAATCTTTTACCTGTTCTAGTTCATATATAATATTGTTTGCATGTCTATCTATTATTCTACCTATCACTAAGCCTGGAACTGCAACGACAAGTCCAAACTGCGTTGTAAAAAGTGCTTGTGAAATACCACCTGCGATACCACCACTTTGAGAAAACAGTGACGCACTTGCTAATGAATCAAATGTTTCAATCATACCTATTACCGTACCTAAAAGACCAATTAAAGGTGCTACTACAACAATCGCTGTAATAAGCTTTTGAAAAGTCTTTAAATTGACAATATATTTATGATGAGCATCATCTAATGATCGTCTTGAATCTCTTGGAGTTGAAAAATGACTCGCTATTTCAATTGATTCTTTGATAGCAACATCTAAAACACCAGTTTTATCTTTCCTTCTATCATTTCTATGCCTTCTGACTAACTCACGTACACTTATTTTAGATCCACGAACAACTGAATGGTATCTATATCCAAGTGCGTACCAAAGAATAGTTGAAAGGAAAAGTAGTGGCCACATAACGTAACCTCCACTTTGCATATATGCTAAAAAACTATCTAAATAATAAAACATTACTGTTTTTTATTGTATTCATTAACAAGGTGAAGAGCTGAGTACTCCATGCTATCTTTAACTTTTTCAGCCCAACCACCAAGTAGGTTACCAATTAGAAGTAATGGTATCGCAACAATTAGTCCTAACTCAGTAGTCACAAGCGCAATAGAGATACCACCTGAAAGAAGTTTAGGATCACCTGTACCAAATTCTGTAATAATATCAAATGTAGCAATCATACCTGTTACAGTTCCTAAAAGACCTAGAAGTGGTGCAACAGCAGCTATAACTATGATTGCCGTCCCAAACCTATCAAGTCTTTCACTCTCATGCATAATTGATTCAGCAATAATATCTTCGATATGCTCTCTATCTCTATCTAAGTTCCTGATAGTTGACTTTAAAACTCTAGCAATAGCACCTTTTTTACTATCTAAATACTTTAATGCTGCATCTACACCACCAGTAGTTAAATGAGTAACTGCTTTTGGAGCAAACTCTTCAGTCCTAGATGATGATCCACTTAAGAAGAGTGCTCTAAATCCAGATATTGTAAGTCCAAACACTCCAAGAATAACAATTACCCAACCGATAATCCCACCAGAGTCTATAACACTAAGAATTGTCTTAACCTCTTTACTATCAATCTCTTTAGTAGAATTTTCATATAAAAATATATTCAATGTATCAGGTTTTTTATCACTTCCTAACATATTGGCCGTTAAAGATCCAGAAGGTTCATCCCATAATTTTAACTTACCATCACCAGCAGGTACTAGTGCACCAGAAACCTTATCAGATAAGCCAAATGTTGCTATATTACCTATTTTAATAATTTTTGCACTCTTTTGAGTACCATCTGCTAAATAAAATTCACCATCAACTGTACTAACTTTAGACAAATTACTAACAAGTTCACCTGTATTTTCAAAAATAGTTGTTAAAGTTTGTGGATAGTTATTGTTATCAATATTAATTTCTATACCATAATTTCTAAGTGAAGATGATGCTTGCATCACAACTGATGAAATCAGTGCAGTATCATCACTTATATTTTGTACATTCTGTTGTGCACGAAATAGGTTCTCTTCTAAAGCTTCATTATTACTTTGACTTTTTAAAAGTCTGTTTTGTAGTCTCTGTACGTCACTTTTTGCCTGTTTTAATTTTTTACTATTCTTTGCTTTAACCTCTTTTACTCTCTTTAAAAGCATCTGTTTTTGTGCTTTTAAAAATGCAAACTCTTTTGCATAAGCACGTTCTAGTTCACTTTGACTCTGAGCAAAAATTGAACTCAAAAAAACTAGTGTTAATAGTAGTACCTTCATCTATTTTACCTCCAATAAAGCATTTGGCAGTGTGAAATAGCCTGAACGAATCTGCTTCTTAAATGCATCAAAAAGAGTTAATATCTGCTCTTTTTGCTCTTTTTCTACACTCTCTAAATAAGTGTAAGAACCTCCATCATTTGTTACATATCCAACTCTGTCATCTGGCGTTTTAAAGTACATCATAACACTACCAACACGTGCAACTTGAGCTAAAACCTCTTTACCGTCTATTAATATTGTCTGCTTAAATACTGCATTTTCTTTACTCATTCTAATCATGTCAGAGTAACTATTCCATACAAGCACTAAAGCCTTTTGTGGCGTAATTAAAGCACCTTCTAACTGTTCAGATATTCTTTTTATATCACTTAGTCTATCATTTACTTTAAAAGGAATTGCACTTTTTATACGTTCTTCAATTTTTGTAATTGCATGTAACACAATTGGCTTTAAGCCCTCACTATTTTTACTTTGATCAGTAATTTGTTTCTTAATCTTCGCTAAATCTTTTGTTAAACGTTTTTGGCTTAACTCTTCTCTAGCTATGGATGTATCAAGCTCATTTTTCTCCATAATAAGAGACTTCATAGATGCTTTGAATTCATCTTTCTCATCTTCTATTTGACTATCAAGACTAACAACTTCAGCACGAAGTTTCATCAAGGAGTGTGCCATGTTTTCAACAGAAGTACTTGCTACTAAATGTGTAGAAAATAGCAAAACCATTAAATTTAAAATTATTTTCATTTATTACCCTAAAAAAAAGATGCGTGATTATATATAAGAAAAGTTTCTGCTTGGTTACTTACTTAGGATTAACCTAAGTAAGTAACTATATATATGATTGATTATTTTGCTTCTTGAGCTGCTTGAAGTTTAGTAGCTGCGGCACCCGCATATAATGAAGTCGATGTACCAGTAATTGTTACATTCTTAAGTGTAGGAGATACTGCTAAATCTACTTTTGAATGTAATGCTCCATCTGCACCATTATGAACTATAACACCACTTTTGAATATTCCTGTTATTCCATCATCTTTAAAATATAATCCACCCTCTTTTTTCTGAGTTGAAGCAGTTGCTACTACAAAATTTTCAAATGTTGGATTTGTTCTTACTATACTTGAATCACCTCCATTTGTCATTTCCATACCACCAGCTCCCGCGCCAGTTTGTACTACAACAAGGTTTTTAACTGTACCTGTATATCCATTATCTACATCAAATGAATCATCTAATGCTCCAACGATTACAATATTAGTAAGGTTTACATTTCCACCCCATAGCTCTATTCCATCATCACCTGAGTTTACAACTTTGATATTCTCAATTGTTGTCCCACTTCCAATTCCTGCAAGGCTAAGACCATTAACCTCTTTATCTTCTGCTACTGCAAAACCACTATTATGAATCTCTACATATTTTAGTGTTCCACTACTCTCAGTGTTACCCTCTGTTGTAACTGAACCAAATGCAAAGTCTGCATCAGCTTCATCTACTTCATATTTAAGTCCAGCTGCATTTGTTTGTGCTCCACCTAGAACTGTAACTCCACCCCATTGTCCAGCTGCTGCTGCTGCACCAAAATAGTGGTTCTCTGAATCAAAAATAATTGGCTTATCTACTGTTCCAATCGCTTCAATTGTAGAACCTTTTGCAACTACTAAATATGCAGTTGATTTACCTAAAATTTTTGTTCCTGCCTCAATTGTAAGTTTTGCTCCACTTTTTACTTTAACTTTTCCATCTAAAGTATAAACTGTATCTGCACTCCATGTTGTGTTTGTTGTAATATCTCCACTTACTGTCGCTGTCTTTGTCGCTGTTGTTGTATTTGTCTCTTGAGCTGCTTGAAGTTTAGTAGCTGCGGCACCCGCATATAATGAAGTCGATGTACCAGTAATTGTTACATTCTTAAGTGTAGGAGATACTGCTAAATCTACTTTTGAATGTAATGCTCCATCTGCACCATTATGAACTATAACACCACTTTTGAATATTCCTGTTATTCCATCATCTTTAAAATATAATCCACCCTCTTTTTTCTGAGTTGAAGCAGTTGCTACTACAAAATTTTCAAATGTTGGATTTGTTCTTACTATACTTGAATCACCTCCATTTGTCATTTCCATACCACCAGCTCCCGCGCCAGTTTGTACTACAACAAGGTTTTTAACTGTACCTGTATATCCATTATCTACATCAAATGAATCATCTAATGCTCCAACGATTACAATATTAGTAAGGTTTACATTTCCACCCCATAGCTCTATTCCATCATCACCTGAGTTTACAACTTTGATATTCTCAATTGTTGTCCCACTTCCAATTCCTGCAAGGCTAAGACCATTAACCTCTTTATCTTCTGCTACTGCAAAACCACTATTATGAATCTCTACATATTTTAGTGTTCCACTACTCTCAGTGTTACCCTCTGTTGTAACTGAACCAAATGCAAAGTCTGCATCAGCTTCATCTACTTCATATTTAAGTCCAGCTGCATTTGTTTGTGCTCCACCTAGAACTGTAACTCCACCCCATTGTCCAGCTGCTGCTGCTGCACCAAAATAGTGGTTCTCTGAATCAAAAATAATTGGCTTATCTACTGTTCCAATCGCTTCAATTGTAGAACCTTTTGCAACTACTAAATATGCAGTTGATTTACCTAAAATTTTTGTTCCTGCCTCAATTGTAAGTTTTGCTCCACTTTTTACTTTAACTTTTCCATCTAAAGTATAAACTGTATCTGCACTCCATGTTGTGTTTGTTGTAATATCTCCACTTACTGTCGCTGTCTTTGTCGCTGTTGTTGTAGCTGGCTTTAACTGAATATAAAAACTAGAACCTGCTGGTAAAACAGTTGTAGAAGTTGCTGAAGTTCCTGTATTATATTTTGTACCATCCCAGTATAAAACATTAGATGCACCAGCACTAATCACAGCACCAATTGTAGTTGCAACTGGAGTACCAACAACTGCATATTGGCTACCTGTAGCATATGCTGCACTTGTTGTAGGAACTGACCCTTTACCAACTGCACTAACTTTATCACTCATACTAAAACTAGCTGTATTCGCAGTCCCAGTGATCTCAACAGTAGTTGCCGCGTCACATTTTGCTACAACAGCTTGACCAACTGTTGAAGTACCTGTAGTTTTTGGTAGAAACCACTTAGCAGTATCATCATAAACATTTACAGAACAATTTGCAGCAGTTAATTTTGTTAAATCCATATCACCGTTATATGGTGAAGATACAAAGTTCCAACTTTTTTGTAAAGACAAAGTTTCCGCCAATGCACTACTTGATAGTAGTGCCGTTCCAAGTAGCAGACCAGCTGCAACAGATGAGATTTTTTTTGTTAAATTCATATAACTTCCTATGATGGTAAAAATTTGCAGAAATTATATGAATGGTAAGTTACTGTTAGATTACTCTAAGATTACAAAATGGTTACAATTCACCTTACAATCTTAGCTATAGAGAGTAGAAGATGATTTACACGTATTCCCGAACCTTTGTAACTTTTTGGATTAATCCAAAATCGTACTCTCTCTCCCTCATCAAAAAAATTGATATGAACACCTTTATGTTCAAGTCCAATACTGTTTCCAACTAAAACCACAGAATACTCTTTTAAAGCACTTAATTGATTTATACTTTTATTATTTACATAGACCATATGACATTTAGAAGCCTCATCAAAATTATCAATCCTAATAATTTTTACAGGTTTTTTCTTAATAGTTCTTTTACGATACAGACGTGGTAAGTATTTCTCTACAGCAGAATCACCAGTTAAGCAAAGATTAAACTCATCACTACTCTCTTTATCATTAGGCCATGTCAAAAAGCGACTTATTTTTTCAATATAAACCGATTTAACAAAATTTGGATCGTGTTCAAGGTCTGAACTAACTCCATAAGAGAAGAGAAGTATAAATAGGATATTTAATCTGTAAATCATACTTTTTCCTCTTCGGTAATATTACAAACAATACGCTCATCCATAAAAATAGGTAGAATTATAGTAAATGTTGTACCAATTCCTACTTTACTTTCAACACTAATTTCACCGCCAAGGCTTGAAGTTACAATATTATATATAATATTTAACCCAAGTCCAGTACCCCCAGATTCTCTATTCGTTGTAAAAAATGGATCAAAAACTTTAGGCAAAATATCTTGCTCAATTCCTTTGCCATCATCTGAGTATCTTATAATAGATCTATTATTCTCATTAACAACATTTAAAGTTATTTTACCTTTATCGCCCTTATGAAATGCATGAATTAATGAATTCATTATCAAGTTTGTTACAATCTGAGCAATAGCCCCCGCGTCACTATAAATTTCTAACTCATCATCACAAATTATATCGACACTTATTTCTGTCTGCTTTAACTTATTTCGTAAACTAATTAAAACCTGTTCTAAATACTCTTTTATCTTAAATGATCGTTTTTCTTCAATACTTTGATCAGTTGCAACCTTTTTGAAACTTGCAACTAACTCAGCACCTCGTCTAAGATTCAGATAAATTGATTCACATAGTTGGATATTTGTGTCAAGATAATCTTCAAAATCTTTTTGACTCATATCGTTACTTTGATATAATCTCTTTAAGGCTACACTAGTATCTTGAAGATGAGTAATACCTGTTACACTTAAGCCAATAGGAGTATTGATTTCATGAGCAACACCAGCAACAAGACCACCAAGTGCTGCCATTTTTTCAGATTGTATCAACTGTGACTGAGTCTTTTTAATTGTATTAATTGAATCTTTAAGTTCAATATTTAAATCATAAAGATTTTGAGTACGACTCTCCACACGCTCTTCTAGTTTTTCATTCAAATCAAAAAGTTCATTTTGAGCCTTTTGTGTCGCCTCTTTTCTAAATTGTATCTGAACAAGCATTCCATAAAAACCATCATATAACTTTCCAATCTCATCATCATACTCTTTTTTGATTCTAAGCTTATAATCACCTGTCTTAGAAATTTTATTCATATATGATAGAAGTTTTAGTATGGGTCTTGAGATAACATTTTGCATTTTTTGCGCAGCTATGTAAGAAAAAGCAACCATTAGTAGAACAATCAAAGAGAATATTTTTATATAGTCTAAACGCATCTCTTCTAAATGCTTCATTGAAAACTCAATATTTAAGTGCCCTATATACTCTTTTTGATACAAAATGGGCACACTTAATATTAATATATCCTCAACATACTTAATTATCTCATTTTGATCTAAGGCCATATGTTTAGAATAAAGCTCTTTTTTTTTACCCGTATGGTAAGTAGCAAACTCATTACCAGCATTATCAACTAAATGAGCATACTTTACTCTATCTAAATTGTGAAATTTACTTAGAGTCTCATTAGCACCGACTTTATCGTTAAATAGTAAAAATGGAACTACAAGCTCTGAAAAAAGTGCGCCATCTAGGCGTGCACGCATAATTGCTTCAGCTTTTGTATTATTCCAGACAAGATAGAACATAACAGATGAGCCTAAAATTAGCGCACTTAGAGTAGTTACTAATACAATGAAAATTATTTTACCACGCACTGAGCTATTAGAAAAGTTCATCATTGTTAAACCGTAAACTTATATTTTTATTTTAAATTTAATGTAATAGTGCCACGTTAAAATTAATTTTAAGCTTAAATTTGCTTAATATAAAATTAATATTAAGTATTGCTGTTATTTAAGTAAAAAAAGGTAGAATTGTCCGATTCGAATTTTTTCAATGTCTGGATAAAAATCGTAATAAAGTAAAATATACTAAAGGAGAATCCTCAATGAAATTAGGTTTTTTAGTTGACCTTAATCTATGTATGGGTTGTAAAGGCTGTGAGATAGCCTGTAAAGTTGAGAACGAAGTTCCGTTAAGTTCTTGGCGTTTGCGTGTAAAATATGTTGATGTTGGAGTATTCCCAGAGACAAAACGTACATTTACACCACTTCGCTGTAACCACTGTGAAAATGCACCTTGTGAGCGTATCTGCCCAGTTAGTGCCCTTCACTATTTAGACAATGGAATTGTTAATATTGACAATGAACGTTGTATTGGTTGTGCAGGCTGTGTTATGGCTTGTCCATATGGAGCAATATATATTGACCCTGAAACTAATACAGCAGATAAATGTACATATTGTGCGCATAGAATTGCAGGTGGTCTAATGCCATCATGTGTTGTTGCATGTCCTGTTGAAGCTAATATCTTTGGTGATTTAGATGACAAAGAGAGCCATATCAGCACTTATATTATGCAAGCAAGAGGTAATGTTCAAGTTCGTAAACCTGAGAAAAACACTGCTCCTACACACTACTATGTTGGTGGTGGTAATCAGCAACTTAATCCATTAGCCTCTAAGCGTGAAGATGGATATAGTCTATTCAATAATATCACTACACTTAAACATATAGGAGGACACTAATGGTAGAACATTCAATTGCAGCAACAGAAGCGGTTGTAACTCTAGATGTTGCCCTTCCAGGTATAGTTTGGGGTTGGATTATTACAATGAATATGTGGGCTAAAAGTATTGGTACAGGTATTTTATTTGTTGGATTTTATCTACTTAAAAAATATCCAGAGCAGACTGAATGGATTAGACTTCCAATGACTCTAATTTCAATAGTCTTCATTCACATTTTTCTATTCTTTACAGTTATAGATTTACACCAGATGTTTAGATTCTGGCATATCTTTGCTCATCCACACTGGACATCAACAATTACTATTGGTGCATGGATGGCAACAATTTTTGTAGGTCTTCTATTTGGTATGGCTTATGCATCAATCATCAAAAAAGATAACGCGCTATTTGACAAGTTCATGGGTGCTGCTGTTGTTATTGCAATTCCAGTTACACTATATACTGCTGGACTTATGGCGCAATCAACTGCACGTGAACTATGGCAAATGCCTACAGAGATGGCTCAAATGGTTTTAGCAGCAACGCTTAGTGGTTCAGCTGCGATGCTTCTTATGGGTGGACGTCTTCCTTATGAAGCAAAAAGAGATTTAGCTGTTATTCTAGGTCTAAGTGCACTTGCTGCATTTTTACTATATATGGGTGAATATGTTTTTGGTTTCATGAAAGCTGAGGAAGTAGCAGTAGTTTTAGAGTACATTAAAGGTAATGGAGAGTATGCAACTATGTTCTGGTTAGGACAAACATTTGCTTTTATTATTCCAATGGTACTTACATATTTAAGTGTACAAAACCGTTCATCTAGTCTATTAACACTTGCATCAGTTTCAGCTATTGCAGGTCTTTGGGTAAGTAAACACGTTTGGTTAGTAATTCCTCAATTACTACCAATGAGCTAAGGAGAATATGAATGTTTTTTGAAAGTAGAAGAACTTTTTTAAAGGGTGCAGCAATCAGCGTAGCTGGTGCAGCACTTGCAAAAGGTGTATTTAGTGCTGCAACTACTGAAGCTGTAGCCGAAGAGGGTTTTAGTAATACACCTCAAAATTTAGATTTTTATCCGCCATTAGAACAATGGGATGGTTTTACTGAACTAGATGGTAATGACTGGAAACGTGGTGGTATTGATAGACACGGTGTAAAAAGCGCAAGTAATCCAGATGGTATTGAAAGTGCAGAGTTCATGATTGTTCCAACTGCATGTTCTAACTGTGAAGCATCATGTGGTCTTACTGCATGGGTAGACAAAAAAACTTTAACAGTTAAAAAATATATGGGTAATCCTCTTCATGTTGGCTCACGTGGACGTAACTGTGCAAAAGGTTATGCAACTCAAAGTCAAATGTATGATCCAGATCGTATTCCATTCCCTCTAAAACGTGCTCCTGGTAGTAAACGTGGTGAGGGTAAATGGGTTCGTACAACTTGGGATGAGGCAATGACTACCATCGGTAAAAAGATGGGTGACACACTACGTGTTGGTGATGAGCTATCTAAAAAAAGTGTTATGTTTCATGTTGGTCGTCCAAATGAGAATGGCTTTACTGGTAAAGTATGGCACACTCTTGGAAGTGATGCATTTAACTCTCACACTAATATCTGTTCATCTGGTGGTCGTACTCCGACTATTCAATGGGCTAATGATGATAGAAGTTCACCAGATTGGGCAAATGCTAAATTACTGTTCTTAAATTCATCTCACGCTGCTGATGCTGGTCACTACTTCCAACAATCTGCCTCTTTTATCGCCGATGCGCGAAAAAAAGGTGCAAAGATGGTTGTTATGGATCCACGTCTTTCAAACTCTGCAGGTATTGCAGACCTTTGGATTCCAGTATGGCCAGGAACTGAACCAGTTGTATATTTATACTTAGTAAATCGTATGCTACAAGAAGATAAAGTTAACAAAAAATTTGTAAAAAAATGGGTTAACTGGGAAGTATTCTTAAAAGATGAAAAATACCTTAACTTCATTAAGGAAAAAGGTTATATTAATAATATTCCTAAAGATGCTGACTTTGAAACATTCTTAGAGGTATTAAAAGAGTTATATGCTCCATATACACTAGAGTATGCAGCAAAAGAGACTCGTGTTGCTGAATATAAACTAGAAGAACTTTACGATATGTACATCTGGGCTGGTGATCAAGTTTCATCATACTTTTGGCGTGCAGCAGCTGCGGGTAACCGTGGTGGTTGGATGAGTGGTCGTGCTGGTTTCCTCGCACTTGTAATGAGTGGTTCAATTGGTGGAGAGGGTGCTACATTCTTTCACCACTGGCATGTTGTTTCAGTTGCAGGTAAAGGTGGTAAATCAACTGTTGGTAATGGTAACGTTCCTAAAGTTGATGTTTGGAATGAGCTTACATGGCCACCTGAATGGCCACTATCTACTTATGAGATGAGTTATTTACTACCTCACCTTTTAGCAGATACTGAGTGGCAACAAAAATGGAAGAAAAAGGGACTTAATGTTCCTGAAAAACTTGCTGTTTGGATTCCACGTATGTATAACCCTGTTTGGATTAATCCAGATGGTTTCAGATGGATTGATACAATTAAAGATGAGAGTAAAATGGAGCTTACACTTAATCTTTCTCCTACATGGAGTGAGACTAACTGGTATGTTGATTATATTTTACCTGTTGGGCTTGCTGGAGAGCGTCATGATCAACACTCTGAAGCTACTAAACCTGCTCGTTGGACATCTTTCCGTCAGCCAGTACTACGTGTTGCATTAGAGAAAATGGGATGGAAACCTAAAAATCCAAACCGTGCAACTCTTGAAGCACATATTAAAGCTGGTCTTGGTGAAATCTGGGAAGAGAATGAATTCTGGTTTGAGATGGCAGTTAACTACATCGATAAAGATGGTTCATTAGGTGTGAAAAAACACTGGGAATCAAAACTTAATCCTGGTAAACCTGTAACAATTGCAGAGTACTACAATGCAGCATTTGGTGACAACTTACCAAATCTTCGTAAAACTGCACTTAGTGATCCAAAATATAAAGATACACAATTCCCTGTGTATGAGTATATGAGAGATCGTGGTACATGGATGGAAGAAGATAATATCTATAGCCCACAAGAGCGTGAACTTAAATTTGACAAATCATCAAATACAGTTAGTTCTCATGGTCATAAATATGATGCTGGACATGTTCATACTGAAGATAGAGGCGTAGTTTATGCTAAATCTCATGGCAAGAAAAAAGCTATCGGTGTTGAAATTGATGGTAAAAAATATGAAGGTTTTGCAACTCCTGATAAGAAACTAAGTTTCTTCTCTGAAATGATGCGTGATTGGAAATGGCCAGAGTATGCTATTCCATTCTATCCACGTAACGAAAAAGAGAAAAAAGAGATGGTTCACATCGTTAGTCATGTAAACCACATGTATATGGATCAAGCAAAAAATGAGTATGCACTAAATACTGTATTTAGATTACCATACAATATTCATACACGTAGTGGTAACTCAAAACACTTGATGGAAATTTCTCAAAACCACGATCCAATATGGATTGCCACTGAAGATGCTAAGCGTCAAGGCTTCAAACGTGGAGACTCTATTAGAGTTAGAATTGTTGATGTTGTATCTGGACTTGAAAGTGGTTATTTCGTTGCAATGGCAGTCCCTACAGAAGGTGTATTACCTGGTACTCTTGCATGTTCTCACCATGGTGGGCGCTGGAAGCTTAAAAATAGTATAGATATTCCTAATGGAGTATCTGAAAATGTTACAAATCCTGATAAGAACCAATTAGAGATAAAAGGTTTCAAAGGTAACATGGGAATCATCGGTTTTGGTGCTCCACTTGCTGAAATGACAATGGATGGTAAAGTTGGAACACTGAAATATGTAGAGGGTATCAAGCCATTTAAACCTTGGCAGTTCCCTGAATACAATAAAGATGCAGATAATATCTGGTGGGATGGCTTAAGTGGAAGCTGGCAAAATGCTGTTGCACCTACTCACCCAGATCCAATTTCTGGTATGCACTGTTGGCACCAAAAAGTTATTTTAGAGCCTGCTCAACCTGGTGATAAAATTGGTGATATTCATGTTGAATATGAAAACAACTTTAAAACTTACAAATCTTGGAGAGATGATTTAACTCGTCCACTAAACTCTAGTGATAAATTACGTCGTCCTCCGCACATTAAGCGTCCTTGGGTTCCACTATCTGAGAAAGCTTACGCAGTCGAAATCAAAGACTAAAAATATACGAGAGAGAATTTCTCTCTCGTCTCTTTCATGAAATATATTTTTTTCCTTCTACTTCCTTTTTTAATATATGCTAATGAGCCGACAATTTTAGAAGAGCTTACAGATGAAATTGGTATTGAAAAAATGGCACAAAAACTTGAGATTCAAAAGAGCCAATCAGATACTAATAGTAAACGAATTGATGACCTATCAAATAGATTAAAGCTAATGAATGAAAAAATGCAAGATATTTTAAACACTCTTACTAATAAGAATATTAATGATACTAAAGAGCACTCTACATTAGTTGTAAATAGCCCTAAAGAAGTTATTAATAACAGTAGTAAAGTAATCTACACAATACAGATATATAGCTCTTATGACAGAGATAGTGCAGTTAAATTTTTCAATAAATTACCTGAGTTTATGAGAAAAGAGATTAAACTATATAAAATAGGTAGCTACTATGTACTACGATATGGTTCAGAAGAGGTACGTTCAAATTTATCAGCAGTTAAAAATCATATTGTTGAACTAGGATATAAAGATGTTTTTTCAGTAAAAACTTCAATTAGTAGATTTAATTCAGCGGAAGTTTTATAAAAAACCAACATAGGTATTATATTTTGAAAAGGTTTTTAATTTAAATGAGATTATTTTATATTGTACTAACTCTATTTCTTTTTTCAGGATGTGATATATTTGATTCAAATGATATAAAATTAAAAAAATTAGAAATACAAACTCAAAAAAATATGGCTCAGATAGAGCTTAAAAAAGAGTTAGCACATATTGAAAAAAGTAAAGAGCTAGAAAAAGTTAAACTACAATCAAAGCTTGAACAAGAAAATTTTGAACAAACTATGAAATTGAGACAACAAGATAATGATATGCGATTAAATGTATATATTGCTCTCATTGTAGCACTGCTTATTATCGTAATTAGTTCCTTTATCTACTATTTTTTCAAAATACGCCATGAAAATGAACTACATCAATATAAAGATAATCTGGATAAATATTTTCATCAACAAGAGAACAATGCACGTGTAAAAATTGCTGAAAAGCTTATAGATTCTATGAACTCTACTCAATTAACTCATGAACAAAAAATACAATTAATAGATACATTTAATGGAAATATAAATACATCTCAAGGTGATAATAAACAGATTCCTCTACAAACAGAAGAATAAATATTAATTTTTAGACTTTACGCTACCAAAATCGTCTAAGTTTAAAACTTTAATATCACTTCGTTTTTCTTCTTTTTTGTTTTTTAAGTTATTATCTAAATTTTTTTGATTTTCTATCGTAGTTAAAAATGAGCTTTTCATATTTTCGGTGCTTGTATTTCCGCGTATGAATAAAGTAAAAGTAACCGTAAATATAATAGACGTAACAACAATTACTGTTGCACGCCTAAAATATCTATTTTTATAAGAGGTTTTTGGCAAGGTCTAGAAACCCATACCACCCATTCCGCCCATGCCACCCATATCAGGTGCAGCTGGCATTGGAGGAACTACATCCTCTTTTATCTCATAAATTGCAGCTTCTGTAGTAAGAAGTAAACTTGAAACTGATGTAGCATTAAGTAGTGCTACACGCTCAACTTTAAGCGGATCAATAATCCCCTCAGCAAACATATCAACATATTCACCAGTTGCAGCATTAAAACCTGAATTATCATCTGCTAACTCAGAAACTTTATTTGCAACAACACCAGCATCAAATCCAGCATTCTCAGCAATCTGTTTTACAGGAGCACTGATTGCACGTAAAATAATTTCATACCCTACTTTCTCATCACCCTCAAGTGCTAAATTAACTTTTGATGCAGCTTTAAGCAGTGCAGCACCACCACCAATTACAATACCCTCATCAACAGCAGCTTTTGTTGCACTAAGTGCATCATCAACACGGTCTTTCTTCTCTTTCATCTCAGTTTCAGTTGCAGCACCAACTTTAATTACAGCAACACCACCACTAAGTTTTGCTAAACGTTCTTGAAGTTTTTCTTTGTCATAATCGCTAGTTGTAGCTTCTGCTTGTGTTCTAATTTCAGACACACGAGCATCAACCATAGTTGAATCTCCAGCACCATCAACAATAGTAGTGTTATCTTTATCCAATACAATACGTGTTGCTTGACCAAGATGAGCAAGTTGAGCACCTTCTAGTGTATGTCCAGTCTCTTCAGATATTACTTGACCACCTGTTAAAATTGCGATGTCTTGAAGCATAGCTTTACGACGATCACCAAAACCTGGTGCTTTAACAGCAGATATATTTAAAACACCTCGTAATTTATTCACAACTAAAGTAGAAAGAGCCTCACCCTCTACATCTTCAGCAATAATCAATAATGGGCGATTAGTTTTTTGAACTTGTTCTAAAAGTGGTAAAAGATCTTTTAGATTAGAAATTTTTTGATCATATAAAAGTACAAATGGATTTTCAATTTCAGCTGTCATTTTCTCAGTATTTGTAATAAAATAAGGGCTTAAATAACCACGGTCAAACTGCATACCCTCAACAACATCTAAGTCATCTTGAATACCTTTTGCCTCTTCAACAGTGATAACACCATCTTTACCAACTTTTTCCATAGCTTCAGCAATTAAATCACCAATTTTTTTATCTGAGTTTGCAGATATTGTAGCAACTTGAGCAATTCCACTTACACCATCAACCTCACGAGATATTTTCTTAAGCTCAATTAAAATTGCTTCTGTTGCTTTATCCATACCACGTTTTACTTCAACAGGATTAGCACCAGCTGTAATGTTTCTAAGTCCCTCTTTAAAGATAGAGTGAGCAAGTACTGTTGCAGTAGTTGTACCATCACCTGCTTCATCAGCAGTATTAGATGCAACCTCTTTAACAAGTTGAGCACCCATGTTCTCTAAAGGTTCTTTAAGTTCAACCTCTCTAGCAACACTAACACCATCTTTAGTAATTGAAGGACTTCCAAAACTTTTTTGAATTAAAACATTACGACCTCGTGGTCCCATTGTTACTTTAACAGCGTCATTAAGCTTACTTACGCCTGCATATAAACTGTTTCGTGCATCATCTGAATAGTGAATCTCTTTTGCTGACATATATTTATCCTCTTAAAATTATTTAATTACGCCAAGAATATCTGACGTTTCCATTACAATGTAATCTTGACCATCTAGTACAAGCTCAGTTCCAGCATACTTACCAAAAACAACTGTATCATCTACAACTACCTCTTCAGCATCACTACCAACAGCTAACACTGTACCACGCGATGGTTTCTCTTTTGCATTATCTGGAATAATAATACCAGAAGCCGTAGTATTTTGCTCCTCTAAACGCTTAATTAAAACTCTATCACCTAAAGGTTGAAAGTTCATTTGAGCTCCTTATAAAAAATATTTGAAATTTTACAAAAAAATCTCTCAATTGTCAATACCCTTAGTCATTAAGACTAAAGTTAATTAACAGTAAATAGATACTTTTATTTACTTTCAAGGAGTGAAGTGTTAGAATTTCAGAAATTTTGAAGGTTAAATGAATGGAAAACTTAAAACAAAAGAAGCAGAAAAAAGTCGTACTCTTTACTAGTCCAAACTGTAAATGGTGTAAAACAGCAGAAATGTATTTTCAAAAAAATAAAATAAAATTTAAGAAAATAGATATATCAAAAGATAAAAATGCAGCGAAAGATTGTGAAAATCACGGTTGTAGAGGTGTACCGGCTGTTTTAATAGGTAGTAAATGGATATGTGGATTTGATCAAAAAGCGATAGACAAAGCATTACAAAAATAAATTCAAACTTTTAGGCTTTTATAAGCACAAAAAAACTATAATTTCGCTCTTCAACCAGAAGTCAGAGTAGCTCAGCTGGTTAGAGCGCTGGTCTCATAAGCCGGAGGTCGAGGGTTCGAGTCCCTCTTCTGACACCATACCTTCTTAAAGCCCTAAATATAGGGATTTCAAAAGTTATTTTTTAGCATTGTGCCCAAATTGTGCCCAAACGTTCCCACTTGATTTTCTTAAGCACTTATCTTTTCATTCAAAAATGATGCTCTTATCGCTTTCTTTTTAGGAACATAACGTGTGTATTTTTTGAGTGTCATTTCAGGTGTTGTATGACCTAACATATGACTAACCCATAAAATATCTTCACCGTTACTTACCATCATACTTGCAAAAGTATGACCCATTTGGTAAAAAGTTCTATATGTTACATTCGCACGTTCTAAAGTTTTCTTCCAATAGTTACCACGAATTTTGTCAGAATCAAAAGCTATTTATGGTGTTATAACCTCCATGTGAGGTTACTTTCATTAATTATGATAAAATAAAAAATGACTTTAAGAAAAATAGTTGAAATATTATTATTGGCCTGTGTATATATTATAAGTGCAAAGATTGGACAAACATTTGCTATTGGTCCGGGAAATGTTACACCAGTTTGGTTTCCTTCCGGAATTATATTTTTTATAATTTTATGGAGAGGTTATGCTCTGTTACCAGGTATATTTTTAGGTGCAGCCATAGGAAATGGTTGGGCTTATTTCTCTTTTTATGACTACGAGCAAATCATTACAACTTTAACTGCAGCATCTTTAAACGGTATTGGTGATACTTTATTTGCCCTTATTGGAGTATACTTTGTCAAAAAAGCAACTAGAATAAACAATTTTTTCAGCTCTATTAAATCCATAGTCACCTTCATATTATACACTGTTGTTTTGGGCTCTTTAGTAAGTGCAATATTTGGTATCACCGGTCTATTATTTGCTGAACTAATCACAAGCAATGATTACTGGACCTTATTTATTACATGGTTTGTAGGAGATGCTGTAGGGGTTTTATTGTTCGCACCACTTCTAATATCATTTTTTCAAAATCAATGGTATTTTAAATTTGATCCAAGATTATTTTTCTATTATGCTCTCGTAATGATTTTAATACTCCTGATTCAATATATTCCTGTTCTTAATCAGTTAGATACTCTACATATTCTAATTATAGTGCTTCCTATTGTAATTTATATTGCATTTAGAATGAATCAATTGTCAGCTTTATTATTTGCAACCATATCAAGTTTAACAATTTTATTTGCAAATGCATTATCTAACAGTAATATTAGTGTTGATGAACTAAACCAACTACTTATTTCTACACAATTGTTTATATTTTTATTATTTACAATCTTGTTATCATTTATAGTTCTTATCAATACACTTCATAATGAAGAAGATAAAAGAATTCAGCAACATGACTTAATGTTAAAGTCTCAACAAAATTCAATAAGTGAAATTATATCGATGATTGCACATCAATGGAGACAACCATTAAGTACTATAAATATGCAAGTTAATAATATTCTTCTTAGCATTGAGTTGAAAACCTTTAATACTTCAGATGCAGTTAAAAAGCTTAATGAGTTAGAAGAACAAGTATTTTATCTATCTAAAACAATATCTGACTTTAGATTAATGCACAATAGAAATAATATTTTAAATAAAAAAGTTCACATCAACAGAACAATCTTAAAAGCAATTAATTTATTAGAGAAAACATTTGAAAGTGATAAAATTAAAGTAGTACAAGAACTACACTCAAAAAGTGAATTATCTATTGTAGAGGGTGAAATGCTTCAGGTTATTTTAAATATTTTAAATAATGCAAGACATGTACTTATTCAAAGAAAAATAAACAATCCTTCAGTGTACATCAAAACAAGCGATTCAGAAGATAATACTACGATTATAATAGGTGACAACGGTGGTGGTATTGATAGCAAACACATTGATAAAATATTTGATGCATATTACACTACTAAAAATGAAAAAAATAATTCCGGTTTAGGCTTATATATGAGTAAAATTATTATTGAAAAAAACTTTAGCGGGACTCTTCGGTTAGAGAATACAGAAAATGGAGTTGAGTTTACTATCAATCTTCCAGTTTGAATATACAACTTCTAATGCAAGATTAATCCTTCAAATTACTGTTTTTAGCAATTACAGAATCACAGAAAAAGTAGGCAATGAGACTTAGAAATTGGCCTGAAATTTACTCTCAACTGAACATATTTTTTAAAGATATAATTCAAAAATATGAAAAGTGAGATAAAATTTAGGGAGTGTAATAAATTCTGTGACAACACCTAATTATCCAATCAATTCAACTCCCTTCTCAGTTAAAACAAGTCCACTCTCTCCATCTGTAACTATTCCTTCTGACATAAGCTCATCCATTGCATCTTCCATTGCATCTAGTGTATCATTGTCTGCTTGCATAAAGATAGTCATTAAATCATTACTGTTAAGCATTGAGCCAGCCTTAGAGTTGTTTTCTATATACCAATTTACCATTATCTCTTTTGCTTTTTCTATAGGTGTATCTTTTTGTGTTATATTTGTATTAGTTTCCATTTTTTTCCTTTTAATAATTTTACACTTAAACTACTGTTTATCCCAACCAACCATTCCCCATGATTCTAAATCTTCTTGAAGTGTTTTCATAGTTCTATCGCTTTTGTGACAAGAAAAACAGGCATTTGTTTCATTTGGCATATTATATTTTTTTGTCTCATTTGGTGTAGTAAATCCAAATGCATGTGTTCTAACCGTAAAAGGAGATTTACCAGTATGTTTGCCAACTTTGGGCATGTGACACTCAACACATAAAGAGCCTTTTGAATTCTCTTTATGATGAGTATGTCTCTCTAGGCTATCTTGATGTGGTCCTATAGTTGAGCCAAATGAGTGACACTTCATGCATAGATTATTTCCACTATTTTTTTCAGCAGTTGGCTCTAATGTATGAGGGTTATGGCAATTTATACAGGTTATTCCATGTTTAGATTTAGCTGAATGTACAAATTCATTTCCCTGAGTACGATTCTTTTTACCCATACCATTTGCATAAAACTCTTTAGTTTCATGACCCTTAACAAATGGAGCTACATACTTATATTTGCTCAAAGGTTTACCAGCTTCATAACCAAAAGGGTAGTCTCTAGCATCACCATAAATTTCACTAATATCTTGATTTTTCATGCGATAATCGCGATTTCTCATATGACACTGCAAGCAGACCTCATTTTGACGTGCTGGGTCATTTAATGATGCTAAATAGACTTTTGAATCTGGATTTTCTACATGCTTTGAAGCTGGACCATGGCATGATTCACATGAGATACCAACATCTACCCTTTTCTTTTTTGACATAAAACCAGTAAAATGACAGCCATCACATGCCCTAGATGTAGGAAGCTCCTCATTTTTATGAGGATAGGCATCTTTGTACCAATATTTCCACGGTTTAAATTTTTGCCATTTTTTTGTTTGAACATTCCACTGATAATTACCTAGTATATAATCTTCTGTATCATTAATATCTTTTCTAAGCATATATCTTTGTTTAAATTTTCCGCCAACTGTATAGACTGCATCTTTTAATGCAAAATTTGCATCACGAGGCAATAAAGAAAAGTCTGCTACTACTACTGATGGATCTCTTGCAATATTTTGTACCATCTTTGGATGGCGAGAATGACTCCAATTATTATACTTATCTTCATGACACTTAGAACACTTTGAAGCACCTACAAAATGAGCATCTTTTTGATTACTAGTTTGTAAATCTTTATCAAGTCCAACTCTATTTTGAGTTAATTGTTTGTAAAATGGTAAAATCTTAGAGATATTATCATATATAAAATACCCTCCAACTACTAAAATAGTTAGTATAACTATTTTCAAAAAAACTTTCATAAAATATTCTTTTTATTTATTTTGCCAAAAGACATTTATATCTAAATAAATATAATAATTTGTTAAATATTTTAGGTGAGTTTTCTAAGTTTTGTTAAAATAAATTATAATATAATACACAATGCAAAACATATTACGTTTTATAATTGTCTATAGTATTATTATTGGAACTATTTTCTATTTTTACTTTAGTATTACAAATCAATATAAAAATAGACTAAAATTTACAAAATATGAGACTAGAGGTGTAACATACCTAAAGAGCATCTTTAATATCACACTAAATGTAGCCTCTGGACTAGAGTTTTACAATAAAAATTTACGTGATACTGTTTTAAAAGATATTAAAACAATATATGCTCTTCAAGATGAATATCCAGAATTTAAATATAAGTTATTAAATAAACACTTAGAACTTTTAAAAGATCCTGATAATAATGAAATGTATTACTATGAATTTTTAAATTTTGTGAATCATGAAAACTACAGAATAGGTGATGTTTCAGGGCTTCTTTTTGAGAGTGATAGAAAAATGTATTTTTTAAATGCACTACTTACTCATTATATGGCTGAATACCTTGTTAGTCTTCATATTAGTCATAATTTAGCTGAAGAGTTTTTACACGAAGGTAAACTTTCAAAAGAGAAAAAGAATTTATTTGTAGAGCAGACAAAACTTATATATCTTAGTTCTGAAGAGGTGAGTGCTATTATAGAGATGTTAAAACCCTATGAAGATACAAACACTCTTAGGCAATTAATGAAAAATATTTTAAGCAAGATTGATGAGTTATCAAAAAATACAGAATACATCTTACACTGGGAACTAAATAAAGAGGAATTAGAAGAGTACTTGGAAATTTCACACTATGCTATAGGGCTCTCTTACCAACTAAATGAAGAGAATATTAATATAATTGAGGCATCATTAACAAAAAGAGAAAGTCTATTAGAAAACAAGTTGGCAACATATAAATTTTTATTATTTGCAATTATATTCTTAATTACAATTATTTCACTCTATTTTCATCGTATTTTTTCTGAAAACTTTAAAAAAGATGAAGAGATAAAGTTAATGCACAACACTTTAAATGATTTGGTTCTCTTTACTAAAACAGATATAGATGGAAAAATAACATATGTAAGTAATGCCTTTGAAAAACTATGCGGATACTCACGTAATGAACTTATAGGAAATACATTTAAAGTTATTTCACATGAAGATATGGATCAAACTATTTTTAATAATTTATGGGAGACTATTATATCGAAAAAACAATGGATAGGTGAAATCAAAAATAGACACAAAGATGGCTCTAACTACTGGATTGAAACAACAATTAAACCAGAGCTTGACGAAAAAAATAGAGTCAAAGGTTTTATATCTTACAGTGAGAATATCACAAATAAAAAAGAGCTTGAAGTTGAAAAAATTAAAACACAAAATGCACTTGACTTTAAAACTAAGTTTTTTTCTAACTTATCACATGAAATCAGAACACCACTAAATGCGATTATAGGTTTGTCAACTTTAATAAAAAAAGAGAATTTAAGCGATAAAGTAAAAGACTTTATGAACAAAATAGAATCTGCATCAGATATATTACTAGGCGTAATTAATGACGTACTAGATATTTCTAAAATAGAATCAGGAAAAATGACTATCGAAAAAACGACTCTTGATGTTAAAAAGACTGCTCATAATATTGAGAATATTGTCTCATTTAAAGCTAAAGAGAAGGGAATTAATATAGATATTGACTTTGTAAACATTGCAAACTCTAAAAGACTTGGTGATCCACTAAGAATATCTCAAGTTCTTACAAACCTACTTAATAATGCCATAAAGTTTACCTCAAAAGGTAGTGTTACAATGCGTATTGAAGCACTTAATGATGGTTTTATTAGGTTTGATATTATTGACACTGGAATAGGTCTAAAGGAGGAACAGATTAAAACTCTATTTCAAGAGTATTCTCAAGCAGATGTAAGTACTAGTAGGGAGTATGGGGGAACTGGACTTGGTCTATCTATTTGTAAAAACCTAGTAGAACTTATGGGTGGAGAAATTTGGGTTACAAGTAATTTTGGAGAGGGCAGTACATTTAGTTTCCAAATTCCACTAGAAGTTGAAAATAAAAATATAATAGTAGATGACAATAATACAAATATAGAAAAAGTAATAACTGAAATAAATACTCTTGAAGATGTAAAAATTTTAATTGCAGAGGATAATAAAACAAATAGAATGATTTTAGAAATGATTTTAGATGAAAGTAAACTTATTTTAGATTTTGCAGAAGATGGAGAAATAGCAGTTGAAAAATTCAAATCAAATAGTTACGATTTAATACTTATGGATATTAATATGCCTCAAATGGATGGTTATGAAGCTACTAAGAACATTAGAGAATTAAACCAAAGTATCTATATAGTTGGACTTAGTGGTAATGCTGAAGAGAAAGAGATTGATAAAGCATTTAAAAGTGGAATGAATGACTATCTTACTAAACCTATAAAAGAAGAAAAGCTCTACAAAATATTATATAAATACCTAAAGGCTGACTCTTAATAGATAGCGCTCTAAAATAATCTTTGCAGCAAGACTATCAATTCGTCCATCTTTTTTCTGACGGATTTCACCCTTCATGAGCGCTTCAGCTTCTAATGAACTCTCATTTTCATCTTGAAGTTCAATTGGAATATTTGCATCTACCAAATTCATAAAATGAGCAACTCTTCGTCTCATTTCATCTTCACTATCACCATCCATTGGGATTCCAACAACTACTTTCTCAGCTTCCCATTGAGCTAAAATATCTCTAACTTCCGTTGATGCTTGATTTCTATTTTTTCTATGTACTGCTGGCAGTGGCGTGACTATTTTACCATCTTGTGTTATCGCAAGCCCTATTCTCTTAAGTCCTAAATCAATAGCTACTATTTTCATTTTTACTTACCCAAACAAAAATTAGAGAACATCTTATCTAGCATTTCATCATACTCATATGGTTGTGAAATTGAACTAACCGAAGCGATTGCTTCATTAATATGAAAAGAGAAAAACTCTAGCTCAATATTTTGAAGTGGCTCCTTACATGATTCAAGAGATTCAGTAGCACTCACAATAGCGTTAACCTGTCTTATGTTAGTTAACATTAATGCATCTGAGCTATTTGAAACATTCATAAGCTCTTCTAACTGTTTAATCAAATGAGTTGTATCATCTTTAATACTAAATGCTTCAGCGTTAAAATTTGAGAGTAATGTTTTATCAAACTTCTGTTCTAAATCACTTTTACTAATTAAAACTATTGGCTCTATCTCTAGCTGCTCTAAAAGCTCTAAAATTTGATTATCTTCTTTATCTTTAGTACGACTACCATCAAATAGTGCTATAACAATATCAGCAGATTCAACAGATTCGCGTGAGCGTTCAATTCCTATTTTCTCAATTGTATCGTCTGAGTGCCTGATACCTGCTGTATCTATTATTCGTACCAAATGAGTTCCAACTTGTAGTTGCTCCTCAATTGTATCTCTTGTAGTTCCTGCAATGTCACTAACAATTGCGCGATTAAAGTGCAAAAGTGCATTCAATAAAGAGCTTTTCCCAACATTAGGTTTACCAACAATTGCGACCCTAAAACCCTCCATTAATTGTTTACGCCCTTTACTTGCTTCAAGCGTTTTAACTAGCTCACTCTGTATAGTTTGAACTTTTTCTAACATACTATCAATTAAATCTTGCGGTAAATCCTCTTCTGCATAATCAATACTAACTTCAGAATAAGCAAGTATATTTGTTAATTTATCACGTAAGGAGTTTACATAATCTTTTAGGTCACCTCTAAGTTGACGTGCTAAAACTTTTGCTGCATCATCACTTTTAGCTACAATTAAATCAGCTACTGCTTCTGCTTCAGTTAAATCTATTCTTCCATTTAAGTACGCTCTTTTTGTAAACTCACCAGGTTCAGCAAGGCGCGCACCATAGCTCAAAAGAGTCTCTAAAATCATTCTAGCAACAATTAAACCACCATGACACTGAAACTCTACTACATCTTCAGCAGTAAAGCTATGTGGAGCTTTAAAGTAGATAACAATTGATTCATCTATTGGTTGATTTGCACTATTTTGAAGCATTGTAAGTGTTGCATAACGAGGAGGTAAGTTTTTATTTGTGGTTAACTTAATAGCAATATTTAGAGCATCTTCACCACTAAGTCTAACTATTGCAATCGAGCCTACACCATGTGGTGTAGCTAATGCGGCTATTGTATCCATTTTCATAAGATAGGTTTAATTTCTACTTTGAAAATCATTAACAATAATATACTTTCCGCCATCTCTAGTTGTACGTACTCCTACATATTTATCACTATATACTCTTCTTAACTCTTTTAGTGCAATCTGAACAAGAACACCATCTAAAACTTTTGTCTGTGCACGTCCATCTTTTTCAATATACTCATGAATTGAATCAAGATAACGAGCAATCATCTCTTCTTGGTTTTCTAAAAAGCTTGCTATTTCTAAACGTATTTGAAGCCCATAACTACTATTTATCCAGTTATATAGCATATATGAAAGTGCTTTATACCTATAACCCTCTTTACCTATTAAAAGAGCAGCATCTTCGCCATCAAACTCAATTAAAAGTGTACTCTCATCATATACAGAGACATCTATTTTTTCTAATTTAAAACATGCTTTTTCAAAAAGTGAACCAATTTCTGCTTTAACATCAATTGCAACTTCATGAATATCTGCACTCTCTTGACCAAAAAATTGATCTACAATAGCTGGTCTTTTTGGTGTTGGAACATCAACTGAATCAACAATCTTTTTAACTCCGCCAATAACTTTTTTCACACCTTCTGGAGTATCAGGCATGCTATCAGAAATTTTATTAATAGAATCTTCTACAATTTTTGGCTTTTTTGGAATAAACTTTTCGCTTAATTTAGGTTCATTCTTTTTCTCTTGCCTTCTGTCTTCAGCTTCATCATTATCCCACTGCATTTGTGGTCTATTTTCATCATTTGCCATGCATCTAGCGACAATGATGGCATTTTTTTTAAAAAACCCAGCAAGACCCTTTGTTGGGTTCTGTATAACTTCAATTTCTAAATCTGTTACTGAACACTTAAGGCGAGAAGCGGCATTTGAATACGCTAACTCAAGAGTTTCAGCTTCAATCTTTGTCATTGTGCTTTGCCTTTGCTTGATGTTTTTCAAAACCTCTATTTACAAATACCTGCTGTGCTATAGAAAATAGATTATTTGTAAACCAGTATAGAACAAGTCCAGCTGGGAATGTAAAGAAAAATGCTGTAAAAATTACAGGTAAAAATTTAAATATCTTCTCTTGCATTGGATCTGTAAAATTACTAGGCGTCATTTTTTGCTGATAGTACATTGAGATACCCATTAATACAGGTAGTACAAAATATGGATCCATTAAAGCCATATCTTCAATCCAAAGAATCCAAGGAGCGCCTTGAAGCTCAATAGCATTTAAAAGTACTCTATAGATTGCAAAAAATACTGGAATTTGAAGAAGCATTGGCAAACATCCACCAAGTGGGTTAGCACCATGCTTTTTATATAGTTCCATAACCTTTGCCTGCATCTTTTGAGGCTCACCTTTATACTTAGCTTGAATCTCTTTAACCTGAGGGGATATAGCTTTTAGTTTCTGCATAGAAACCATACCTCTATATGTTAATGGATAGAGTAAAAGACGTATAAAAAGAGTTAAGAAAACGATTGCCCAACCCCAGTTACCTAAATGTCCGTGCAGATAGTTCAATACGCTAAACATAGGTTTTGCGATAAATGTAAACCAACCATACTCAATTGCTACAGTAAGTTTTGGTGAAATTGCAAAAAGAGTATTAAATAACTTAGGCCCAATATAACCATGAAGTTGCATGTGAGTTTTACCAGTTACAAAAAGAATAGGTTTATCTTCACCAACTCTAGATAAAACAACACTCATATCATTATGGTCACTATAAAAAAGTGTTGTGTAATATCTATCAAATGCAGAGGCTATCCAAGTATTAGCATAGCTCTCAGTACCTGTAGCATCACCATTTTCAACAATGTGAATCTGCTCTGTACCATCTTGTACTAAAACTCCAGCTACAGTCATCATTTCAGTGCTTATCTCTGGTTCAAATCCTGGAGATATAAAATAGCCCTTTTCTTGACTTAAGTCTACATTCAAATCATAGTGACCATCAGGATAAATAGTAATATTTTTTGTAATAGTAACTGAACTTAAATTCTGAGTAAGTGTTAAACTCTTAGCACCATCAAGTAAAGAGAGTGTTTCTACATTTGAACTGTAATCAACTTTAAATGCTTCAGAATTAAGTGTAGAATCATTGAAACGCACCTCTAGTGGGCGTGGAAGAGTTGAGCCTATAAGCTCAATCTGCTTACCATCTTCACCCCTAAACTCTTCGTGAGTAAGAACCATTGAAGATATTCTACCAAGAGTATCAATTTTCATTGAAAAATCTGCACTATCAATTTTTACAAGAACTTTACTCTCATCAACTATAGGTGATGGTGACTCAGTTGCACTCTCTACAGCAGACACTTGCGCTTTTGGAGCTGATGTATCGCTATTGTTCTGAACATTTGAGCTAACTTCTTCGCTTTTTAAACTTTTACCATTTTCTTGTGCTAACTGTTTTTCTTGATTAACTTCATTTTGTGCTGGCATAAAAATTGCCGAATAACCTAAAAAGAATAACATCGATACAACTGTAGCTAATATCAGCCTCTGCTGACTACTCATTTTCTCTAACACATAACACCTTTATTATGAAAAATTTTTAATGATATAACAGTGATTATTTTCATCTGGAACGAACCAGTATTTTATTATTATCTTCTTGTGAAGTGGCTTAGACTTACAACATTTAGGTGACTTTGGATAGTCAATTCCACCCTCAAAAAGCTGATTACAACGCAAAATCCTAAAAAAAGTTGAAAAAAATGCTCTAATTAAAGAGTTATTCTCAAATTCCCATTTTGCATATTCTGAACATGTGGGGTAAAACCTACAACTTCCTCTTCCAAAAAGCGTCAAAAAGCGTTGATAAAAGGCCAATAATTTAAGTAGATATTTTCTAAACATAATTTAAGTTAATTTTGTTTTTTTAAGTGCTCTACTAAATTGCTTACGAACTTCTTCAAATGGTGTATCTAAAATTGCAGTTTTCGCAACTAAAACATATGTACCATTTTGTAAATTATCGCAATTTTCAGAGAATAAAGTACGCATTCTTCGCTTAGCAAAGTTACGTTGAACTGCATTACCTACTTTTTTACTAGCGGTAAAACCTATCTGTTTTTTATCCGAGCGGACATAAAAAAGAACTACTGTTGCCGTATGTGATGGTCTAGCACGTCTATAAACAGACTGGAATTTTCCAGACTGTTTAATTTTCGAAAAGCTGTTTAGACAGACAATCGTTTTCTACCCTTAGCGCGGCGTGCGTTAATAATATTACGTCCGTTTTTCGTTTTCATACGAAGACGAAAACCATGCGTGCGCTTGCGTGGAGTATTATGTGGTTGGTATGTACGTTTCATTATGCAAGGCTCCTACCTAAAATTTGAAACGCAATTGTATTAAAAACTTGCTTAAGAAGCTCTTTTGTTTAATTATTCTATCATAATGCCGATTTTTATATATACTATATTCATAAGAAAAGGCCTTATAATGATAGGAAGTAACTCATATAACTCTATGCAGAGCTACAGACAGCAAGAACTTTCACTAGAGATTCAAACAAGTAGTGGTGATAAAATTGAACTTGATATTAATAAAGAGACTTCTATGAGCTATAAAAATGGTCCTGATGGTAAAGAATTTAACTCTTCAACACTTCAAGAGATGAGATTTTCTTATGAGGGTAATGGAATTGATGCGCAAGATCAAAAAGAGATTGACGCACTTATGGAAATTGCACAACCTATAATAGATAAATTTATGAAAAGTTTAGAAGAGGGTGACAGTTCAACACCGCTAAACCAAAGTGCAAGAGAGATAAGTAATGTATTCTCACCACTTAAAGATGAAGCTCAAACAAACCCAGATAAAATCGCAAGTGCTAAAAATGCACTAATTGATGCAACAGACTCAATTTTAAGAACTTTAGAACAGAACAAAGAGTACTCAAAACAGGCGCAATCACTACTAGAACAGATTTTCGCTAATATAGATGGTAGTAATATAGAGATATATGCTTAAAAAAATAATTTAAAGATATTCAATGCAATATAGGTACATAGGTAAGTCAGGACTAAGAGTCTCACCAATTTGTTTGGGAACTATGACTTTTGGAGATCAAAGTAGTGAAGATGAATCTTTTAAAATTATGGACAGAGCATATGATACTGGTGTAAACTTTTTTGACACAGCTGAAGTTTATCCTGTTCCTCCAAGAGTTGAGACTGGTGGTCGCACAGAAGAGATAATAGGAAGTTGGCTTAAAAGTAAACCTAGAGATTCGTTAATTATCGCTTCAAAAGTTGCGGGTGCGGCATCTGGTTGGTTTGTTCCGCCAACAAGACACGGACTTACAGCAATTGATAGTTTTCATATAAACAAAGCGATTGATGGAACTCTTAAAAGATTGGGAACTGACTATATTGACCTTTACCAAGTTCATTGGCCAGACACAATTGTTGAAGTTGAAGAGTCACTTGAAGCATTAGATTTACTCGTTAAAAGTGGTAAAGTAAGATACATTGGCATATCAAATGAGAGAAGTTATGGTTTAACAAAAGCACTTTACACTAGCAAAAATAGAGGTTTTATAAAGTACCAATCAGTTCAAAATAACTTCTCACTACTAAATAGAAGAGATTTAGATGAAGTAGCTGAAGTTTGCAGACAAGAGCAAGTATCGCTACTACCCTACTCTCCGCTTGCTGGTGGAGTTTTAAGTGGTAAATACAACTCTAAAATTTATCCTGAAAATGCACGTTTTACGCAGTATTTGCATAGTGATAATCCTCGCATTGTAACATCTGCAAAAAGATTCTTAAATGAGCAAACACTAAAATCTACAGAAAAATATATGCAAATTGCAAAAGAGGCAAATATCTCTGTAACTACATTAGCAGTTGCTTGGAGTAAACAGTTTGACTTTGTAGCATCAACTATAATTGGAGCTAGAAATGTGAATCAACTAGATGATTCACTTAAAGCTATGGATGTAACGCTATCCAAAGAGATTTTAAAAGCATGTGATGCTGTTCATGATGAAATTAAGTACCCGATGGGTTAAAAAGTTAATACTAGAATCATACAATAACTACCTCAACTAAAATAAGTCACTACTATAAAATGCAATAGCGACTTATTTATTTCGTTAATTACATACTGTGTATCATAACGGTTGGCATGAGCAATAATCTTCCTTTAGGTAAATTATTTATTCCTCGTACTTGTTTTATGCTTTAACTAAGTAATTTCTTCATCTCTTTATCAAAATCAGACTCAATTTTTTGTATTTTATTAAACTCTTCATACTCTTTTGAAGCTTTTTCTTTGGCTTGCAAGTGGGATATTTTACCATTTCCTTCAAGAACTTTAAACTCATTAAATTCTAAAAATTTATTGACTGATTCACTTACATTTTTCATACTTAGCTCTTGACGGTTCTCAATAATTCTTTCAATATAGTCAAAATAAGCTCCAATTGTTCGCTCAAGCTTTTTAATATCATCTTCTTGAAGATAGTTTTTTGCTATAGTTGTATCTGATTTTAGTACTCTTCCATCAGGTGAATTTTTCCAAGAAGTTAAACCCATATTTGGCTTTTTAATATCTGCATTTACATATACGATTTCAGCTGCTGTTTTGCCTGTAATGGCAAAGTGAAACTTATTTTGTACAGTTGCATAAAAATCTTTGGTAATTTTTGAATTTTTATCATAATCAAAACTGCACTCTGCAAATATATCTGTAATCTGTTGATATATCCTTCTTTCGCTCGTACGAATAGAACGGACACGTTCTAGTAGTTCTTTAAAATAGTCTTTTCCAAAGTACTGACCATTTTTAAGCCTATCGTCATCCATGGCAAAGCCTTTAATGATGTACTCTTTTAAAACTTTAGTAGCCCAAATACGAAACTGTGTAGCTTGAGAAGAGTTTACCCTATATCCAACGGATAAAATAGCATCAAGGTTATAAACATTGACCTCTCTTTTTACTTCTCTTTTACCCTCAGTTTGAACTATTGGGAATTTCCCAATAGTTTCATCCTCCTCTAGTTCGTGACTTTTATAGATGTTTTTTAGATGTTCATTTATGGTTGAAACATCTACACCAAAAAGCTCTGCCATCCTTTTTTGAGGAAGCCAAACACTTTCATCATGCATAAAAATCTCTACTTTTACCTCACTATCTTTAGTCGTGTAGAGTAAAAACTCTGTGAGTTCATCTTTTATGCTTAAGCTTTTCATTATGCACCTACTTTTTTATTGATATATAAAACAACATCTTTAATTACTAGTTTTTTAATCGTAGAAATAAGTGTTTCCATAGTTTTATAGTCTGGTTCTTTATTTTTTGTTGGTAGTTTCATTTTAAAATCTAAACTTTATGAACTTCTTAATTTCTTTCCAAAATCAAATTTTACTAAAATAGATTTTTCCATTGAGCTTGCAAAAATAGCATCCTACCATTCATTTTCTCTAATGCTTTTCTTATATTATGTCAGTAAAATTTTTATTTGATATTTTATCTAAAGATTGATTTAAGTTTAATCAAGTATCTAATGGAGTAAAAAAACTAACACAACAATCAATTGCATCAAGAATCATATGAATAACCAACCCCAAGCCAATAAGCCTAAACTTTTTAGTAAAAGCTAATACTACATAGATAATTATTGGAATCATAGTGTGTAGTGGATGAAAGCCTATGCTACATCTAAGTGGGTCATAAATTGGTTCTGCTAGTAAATGATCAATATCTACTAAAATAGTAGCTGACATTATTAAAAAACTATATTTCCATGTTGGTTTGAAGAAAAGAAGAGCTACGCCAAGTGGAACTAAAAAATGTAGAAAAATATGAAACAACTGTTACACCTATTAATTTTAATCATAGACATTGTAACAAAACAAAGATATAATACAAACTAAAAAATGGAGTGCCGTTAATTGTTATTGTACCAACCACAAGATGGCTATTGCTACAATAGTGATACTCTTTTTTTATATGATTTTATAACTAAGTTTTCACCAAAAGGTAAAATCTTAGATGTTGGTGCTGGTAGTGGAGTTTTAGGTCTTTTAGTAGCTAAAAACAGAAATATTGAGTTAGAGGCTGTAGAGAAGCAGGAGCAATATGCTTTTTATACAGAAAAAAATGCTGAAGTTAATGGCATTGATATAGCGCTTTACAGAGATGATTTTTTAGAATTAGATAGAGATAGAGAGTATGATTTTATAGTCTCTAATCCGCCATTTTACCACGACGATGTCATTAAAAGTACAAATGAGATGAAACATACAGCGAGGTATAATTCTCATCTGCCAATTGCTCAATTTTTTGAACAAGTTAAACATCTGTTAAGACCTCGCGGAGTTTTTATATTTTGTTATGACCCACAGCAGTTACAGACTTTAAATGTTGAATTAAAAAGTGCTAAACTAACTGTTGAACAGATGCGTTTTGTTTACCCTAAAAAAGGAAAACGTGCATCTTTAGTAATGGTAAAAGCTAGAAAAAACTCTAAGTCACTTCTTGAAGTGCTAGAGCCACTTTATGCCTTTGAAGATAATGAATTTTCTCAAGAGGCAAAAGATATTTATAAAAGAACAGGAACGCATAGTATAAAATGCAAAATTTAATTTCTCAAGATGGTTTTAATTACAATTTTAATCCAGATGCTTGTGCAGAGTGTCAAGGGCAATGTTGCACAGGTGAAAGTGGTTACATTTTTTTAAACAATAAGGAGATGCTCTCTATCTCTGAATTTCTAAGCATGAATGTTAAAGATTTTGCTACAAAATACCTATTTTCAAAAGAGAACCGTTTCTCTATTAAAGAGAGAAAAGTACAGACAGCTCAGGGTGAGACTAGCTATGAGTGTCTATTTTTTGAAAAAGATAAAAATGGTTGTACAATTTACCCAGTCAGACCAAACCAATGTAGAACATTTCCATTTTGGAATCACTTTAAAGAAGATACTATTGAATTAAGACAAGAGTTACAACAAGAGTGTCCAGGTGTATTTTACAAGAAAGAATTAAAATGATAAAAACTTTTTTATTAACGCTAACTATAATGTTTATATTTTTGGGATGTGCACAAAAAAGCAGCATAGACTTCAACAAAAATGAGCATATAAAAGCATTTGAAGATGAGGATAAGTATATCTTCCTTGCAATAGATTTTCATAAAAAAGCCAACTATTACGAAGCACATAAAATATATGAACACCTCTATAAAAAGAGTACAAAAGTACAATATCTATATGAAATGTTAAATATGCTTCTAGCTGCGCAAGATTATGACAACTTAGTAGAACGCCTAACACACTACATTAAAGAGCGTCAAAATGACATCCACTTAAAAAGGCTCTTAGTAGTTGCATACATAAAACAGAATAAAATGAACTTAGCCATTGATTCTGCGTTAAGCGCACTTCAAGTTAGTAAAGAGACAAGTGAATATGAGCAGGTTGCAGCCCTGTATATTAATCAAAAAGAGTATGCCCTTGCTGTTAAGTATTTAGAGAGTGCTTACTCAATTGAGTATAATGAAAAAACTCTTGATAAGCTTGCTACAATACTTTTTATCTATCTTGAGCGTAAAAAAGATGCAATTGCCTACCTTGAAACACACAGTAGACTTCATGGCTGTAGTAAATTAATATGCTCAAAGCTTGCAGCATTTTATGGTGAGCTAAATGATGCAGAGGGAATGCTTTCAATCTATAAGCGTCTGTATGAGCGTTTTAAAGAGGATCAGTTTGCAAAACCTATAATTAAAATTTACATCTATCAAAAACGTTATGACAAATTAATTAGCTTCCTTGAAAATTCTAGAGCAGATGATGATTACCTGCTGAAAATGTATGTGAGTCAAAAAAATTATGACAAAGTATTAAAACTATCTCTTGAACTTTATGAGCAGACTTCAAATGCAGAATATTTAGGGCAACATGCAATTTATAGTTATGAAAGTTCTAAAGATAAAAATAATAAAAAGATGCTAAAATATGTGATTAGTGAGCTTAAAACTGTCATAAAGTTAAAAGAGGAGAGTCTGTATCTTAACTATCTTGGCTACCTCTTAATAGAGCACAATACAGATATTAAAGAGGGCTTGAACTTGGTAAAACGTGCCCTAGAGATTGATCCAACATCTGGTTACTATTTAGATTCTTTGGCTTGGGGTTACTATAAACTTGGTAAATGTAAAAAAGCAAACTCTACAATGAAAAAAGTAGTAAAGATTTTAGGTAGCGAAGACAGTGAGGTAAAAGCACACCTCAAAGCGATAAAAAAGTGTAAAAGTAGATAAAAAATATAATTAAAGAGAAAAACTTGGCAAAAATTTTAGATGAAATTATAAAAAAAACACGTACAGATGTAGAAAAAAGGGAGAAAGATTTCCCAACAGAATGGCTTGGTAGAAGTTTAGCATTTAATGCTCTACAACCTCGTGATGTTATACCATTTCTTACAAGCACAGAAGATGATCCATATAAGATTATTGCAGAAGTTAAAAAGGCAAGTCCTAGTAAAGGTGTTATACGCGAAGACTTTGACCCAGTTCTTATTGCACAAAGCTATAATCAAAATGGAGCGAGCGCAATATCTGTTTTAACAGAGCCACACTACTTCCAAGGTAACCTTGAATATTTAACACAAATTAGACGATACACTAACATACCACTTTTAAGAAAAGATTTCATTGTTACAAAATACCAAGTTTTAGAGGCCTTAGTATATGGGGCAGACTTTATACTACTAATAGCAGCTGCACTATCACGTAAAGAGTTAAAAGAGCTATTAGAGTATGCTCTTCATTTAGGAATGGAAGTATTAGTTGAAGTTCATGATAAGCCTGACTTAGTAAAAGCTAGTTTTGCAGGTGCAAGAATCATAGGTATAAACCACAGAAATCTAAAAACATTTGAGATGGATATGAGCTTAAGTGAGAAACTAATTCCACTAATTCCAAATGGAAAAATCATTGTTGCAGAGAGTGGACTACATGAACATGAACAGTTAGCAGAGCTAAATAAAATAGGTGTAGATGCATTTTTAATTGGTGAATTTTTTATGCGTCAAGATGACCCAGGGAAGGCATTACAAAAGATTAAACATAAGGAATAATTTATGGCAGTAGATCAAATATATCACTCAATTTTTAATCAGTCAGAAGATATTATGATAATAACTGATGCAAAATCTAAAATTATTGACGCAAATATTCACGCATGTACTTTTTTAGAAAAAGAGTTAGATGAGTTAAAGAGAAGAGCTCTATCTAACTTTCTTAGTGATTCATCTTCTATAATCTTTGATGAGGCATTGCATCTTACAGAAAAAGGTGAGAATGCAGAGGTAGATGTCAGACTTAAAGGTTTTAATGACACTCTTGATGCATTCTTGCGTTTACTAAAAGTAAATAATGATTATTTTTGGATTCTCTCAGCACAAAGACTTGAAAATAATGAAATGTATTCAAAAGAATCTTCAACAATAGACCACCTTACTCAACTATATAATCATCTGAAACTAGAGCAAGTACTTGAAATTGAGCTATCAAAATCTATGCGCTATCACTCAAATGTCGCACTCTCTTTAATACTTTTATCTATAGATAATTTTGATAAGATGATTGACCTACATGGACAAAAAGCCTCAAATAAAATAGTTATTGAGCTTGCAAAACTTATTGAAGAGACAATTAGAGCATCTGACATTATTGTACGTTGGAGAAATTCTGAATTTATGATTTTGGTTCCAAGTAATGACATCTTTGAAATTACAACATTTGCATCCAAACTAAGAGAAATAGTTGAAAAACATACTTACGCTGATAATAAAAAGCTAACATGTAGTTTTGGTGTTACAAAATACAATAATGAAGACTATAAAAAAGAGCAATTAATAAACCGTGCAACTGTTGCACTAAATAAAGCTATAAAAAGAGGAAGAAATCGCGTTGAAGTTAACTAATAACTACAGCTAAATTAATTTAAAATCAAGGATACAAATATGCCACCAGTAATTGGAATAACACTTGTTGTACTAGTAATATTAACTGCCGTTGGAGTCTATTTTTTACTAAAAAAGAAATAAACTCACACTTTTCAAATGAAGTGTTTTAAGCTTTTGTTCTATTCGATGCTTGCAAACTCTTCATAATCTTTTGAACTATTAACCTCTTTAACTAGGTCATAATTATATTCGCTTTGTAAAAATTCTGCAAGCTCTTCTTCTAATGGGTCTCTACCTGTTAAGCTTTTGTACAAAGCAGATTTACCAAATGCCTCTTCTTCTATATATTCTTCAAAAGGTTTCATATCTATCCTTGCATACTATTTTATTATATAAATGCAATACTCGTTCCACTTTTAAATATAATTTTTTTTGATAATAATAACTAAATATAAATCAAATATTTAATAATTAGTTAAGTCATCTCTGTGTCGAATAATACAGCAAGAGTTTACAATAGTTTTTCTTGTGCAACAATTCAATTTAGTAAATAATTTTTTAATATAAGGTACATTTAGCCTTACCGCTTGGCATGTAACAATACATCTCTGTACAGGCCATTAAACCTGTCTCAAATATAGTACAACTATTGCATCCATCAAACCATCTTTTACAGTTTTCTGGCACTATATCGCTACTAGATGGACACTTTGCATTAAATAATAATTTAACATCGCTATCAATATCAAACATGCATTGATTCATATATGTTTGTGGTATTGGATTGCATGGAGTAGTTATACATTGAACCTGCTTAGATGCGCAAATAGGAGCATATGTTGAATCACACTTTAGATTATGTTCTAACTGATTTGAAATTGATGTGAACTCATCACCTTTATAAAAGTTAATAGTTTGAGTCTTTTTATCTACTAAGTAAGCAAGAATATAATAGGCCATATCAGTAGTTCCTATATCTGGTACAACTCGTTCAATTTTAACTGTAAAATTTTCACCACTATATTGTGGCTCTTTTGGTGTAAGTATGTTTGATCCAGAGCTCTCCGTAACTCTAAATAAAATTAAGTTTGATGATGAAAAATCAATAGCAGAACTTGATAATGCAGATATAAAACTGTTTTTATCATTCCAATTATCCTGAGTAGCAACACTCTTCACAAAACTGTCATAAGCCTCTTTAGAGCTAATTAATTGTGTCTGAAGATTACTATATCCATTTTCTCTAAAAGGAACTGATAACGTGCTGTACCTCTTAGTCTCTATTTGAGATGATGTGCTATTTGAGTTACTGTTACACCCACTCAAAAAAACAAGTAGTATAGTTAACTGTATTAATAATCTAAACAACATATGAACTCCAATATTTAAATATTAAAGTGTATCATATTTAAACTATCTTCTCTTGACCAATCCTATATTTGGTAAGTGATACTATTTATCTTGAATAAAATATAATTACTTAGATCAACTCTAAAACTTAATCATATCAGTGGCCTCTCCTTGTATTATGTAGATATCTTTTTTACTTAACTGATTAACGATTTTCACATTATTTACACCTGTAGCTATGAGTGAAATGCCACCTGCTTCTGTCATAAGTCTAAGAGAAGATAGTGCCTTCTCATCTTGATTTATAAAGAAATCTTTATCTGCTTTTATATATATCGGTCTTAGGTCTTGCAAGTACTGATAATCACTACTTTCTCCAATAAACTCGCCTATACCTATGTTAATTTTATAGTTTTCAAATAGAGCTTTGTATTGTTTTATCTGCTTAGAATTTTTACGAACTAACTTATCTGGCAACTCTATAATCAATTTAAATGGCAAGTCTGAGGCGTATAGAGTAAAAAGATTTTTCATCTCTTTGTATGTGTCATCAAGCATTAGATAATCATATGATAATTTAAGTGAACAGGTTGTTGATGTCAACCTCTTATCTGGTGTTTTAAATAGCATATTTAAGATATTTTTATAAATATTATTACTTAAGCTTAGTTGATTGGCAGGTAACATAAATTGACCAAAACTATATATTGTCTTACTATCTACGTTTAGTGTAAAACTAATGGAGTTATAGATTATTTTTTTGTTTTTAGTATTTAAAACATTCCATAGAGTTAAAGAGAAGGCATTTTCTTGTAATGCATTATTTATAATATTTTTCCATTTATCGTTATTCATTACTTCAGATTTATTTTCAACTTTTTCTAAATATTTATTGTTTTTTAAATATTTAGAATGTGTCAACGCACTATCTGTTCTTGCTAATAATACGCCAACTCTATCTTTATAACTATATTCGCTAATACCTATTGAGCTATACACTTTAGAGGCATCAAGTTCATAATCTTCTATGCTATCTCCTATTAGGGTAGAAATACTATCAACTAATACTAGTCCATCCTCATAAGTAAAATCTGGAATAAGTATAAAAAATTCAGCAGCATTCATTTTTGTAACTATTGAGTGTTTATATTGGCTAGAATGCTCACTAAGTATACTTGCTATATTAAATAATAGTTTATCTACACTATCACGCCCAATAGCTTCATTTGCATCTATAAGTCCAGTTATCTCAATTACAATATTAATACCACCTAGAGATGATGCATCTGTTTTTAGATATTCTGGTAGCTTATTCATAAAATATTTACGGTTTTTAAGCTTTGTAACTTCATCTGTATATTCTAGCTCTTTATATTTTTTAAATTCTTCATTCCCTTTATCAAACATAGTTTTAGCTTTAAGAACCATAGTATTCATGCCAATAACTACATCTCTAAATTCAGTTGTAAAGATATTTGTATCTTCTATAATAAATTCATTTCTAACAGCAGCCTCAGCCTGAAAATGTACTTTTTCAAGTGGTTTTAAAATTATCATCATAATAGAGTTTAATACAATAAGACCTATAATTGCCAAAATTGTAAACGATACAAATAGACTCTTTAAAATAGTATATAATTGTATATATGCGTAAGATACATCACTTTGTACATTTAAGATTCCAATAGGGCTCCAACCAGCAGAAACATTTGCTGAAGCTATTGGGGCTTTTATATCAATAGCATCTATAAACCATTGAGGAACATCATGAGTATTAGTTGTTTTTTTAATAATGTGAATTAGTTCGTCATCTACATCTACTAAAGATATATAACCATAATGTCCACTGTCGAAATTAGCATCTATCATAATTGACATGACAGAGATATTTCCATTAGCTGTACCCAAAGATAAACTAAGAGAAGTTGCTGTATTTTTAGCATCTTCGTACAATCTCTCAGCAACTGACTTACTTGCATTTTGAAAGTTTAAAGTCAAAATTGTTAAAAGTAAAATTGTCAAAAATATTGTTAACAATATCGCTATTTGTTTAAAAAGTCTCATATTTTCCCTATTTTAAAATTGTAGTACAATATATCCCATTTTTTGTGAACTTTTTTATGAGATTTTTTCAACGATTTAGGATTAAAGTTATATATCGGAATTAAATCTTTTCTTTTTGAGGCTAAAAATATTTTACTATTAATGTTATCTAAAATTAATGGTTCTGCTCTTGGTGTTTTAAAATAAGTTAAAACCATATGTGTCTCTTTAAACTTGCTAGATTTAACATAAGTAAAAAAAAGCTTTTTAGAATCTATTCCAAGATATTCAAGGGCAAAATATTTTGAGATTACATAATCTTCACAATCTCCTTTATCTTTACCTAAAAATTCGTATGGAGTTGCCCAGTAATCACTTACTCTATAAATTTTTTTATCACTTGTGTATCTAACTTTATTGTAAAAATCATTTACCATTTTTAATTTTCTAAGCTCGCTTATTCTTTTTGTTTTATCTAAAGTATCTTGAAGCTTTATAAATCTAATTTTTGCATATTGTTTATACTTTTTTGTGATTCTATCAAGTAGAACATCTTCAACATATGGCTTATTTGAAGAGCTAGAAACTAAGCTTTTGGATAATACTGATAATAATATAATAACTTTTATAATACCCACTTATTGATGCCTTATATATTTATCAAAGGTTAATTATATTGCAAATTTAATGAATAATAACCAAAATAATAGTTATAAGTGAGTTAATGTATTTTTTACTAGTTAAACTATCTTCTCCTGTCCAATTCTATATAGAGCGAAATCGTAACGAACTGGATCATCTTTATCAAACTTTTGCAGAGTATTTGTGAGTTCAATTGCTGCTTTTAAATCATATGTTTTTCTCTTAAGTAAACCTAATTTTAATGCCACATTAAATGTGTGTGTGTCAAGTGGCATTATTAAATCTTTTTTATCTATATTTTTCCATAAACCCATATCAAGTTCATCTTTACGAACCATCCAACGTAAAAACATATGCCATCTTTTGTATGCACCAGATCCACTTAATTTTTCAAATGGTTTTCCTATTAAAAAATTATACCCTTGTGTATCATGTGGATATGCTTTATGTATTTCATTAATTACTGAATTAATTCCATCCATTACAGAGCTTTTTTCTTTGTATCCAATAGTAAATATCTCTTCTAAAGACTTACTCTCTTTTAAACGTTTAAGAGCTATAAAAATTGCTATGACATCTTCACTTTTTTGAAACCTATAATAGTGATTTGATAACTCTATTTTAACTATTTCATCATCTTCATTAAGAAGTCCAAAATTTAATGAGTTTAAAAATTTTACAATTTGGCGAGCATTGCCATACGCGAAAAGTGCACATATAAGAGCAATATCATCTTGCTTATATTTTCTAGCGACCAAAAGAGGGTCTGGCTTCTCATCACTTAATTCCTCGCTACTATTTCTAGTATTAACTTCAAAATCAAGTTTTTTCTTAAGGGCTAAAAGCTTAGCTTCCATATCTCAACTGATACAATTTTTTTCGCTCACTAGAACCTGCAATATTTAACTGCTTTCTATATTTAGCGATTGTTCTACGAACCATTTTTACTTTAAATTTTTCTTGTATCATATCTAAAAACTTCATATCACTATATGGTTTTTTAAAGTTTTCATTTTTAACAAGAGTACTAAGATAATCTTTAATAGCAGCATTACTGACATCTTCATCAATAGCAGTTGTAAAGAACTCTTTCATTGAAAAAACGCCACGATCACATGCGATATATTTACTTGAAATTGCACGTGAAATTGTTGATGGGTTATGTCCAAACTCATCTGCTAAAACTTTTAAAGTTAGTGGCATAATATTTCCACCTGTAAAAAACTCATACTGATACTCAACTATCATTAATCCAATTTTATACAGTGTTGCTTTACGCATATCTAAGGCGTCAACTAATCCTTTTGCCTCTTTTATCTTATCTCTAACGTACTCATGTTCTACACCATACTCAGTATCAATTTTTATACTTGGATAAAAGGCATCATTGATATTTACATCAATAGAACCATTTTCATCTTGAAAAATCAATAAATCAGGAATCACCTCTTTTGAGTCTTCAAAGTAATCAATTGCTGGAGGATTTTTAAAGCTCTGAATTGCTTTAATAGCCTCTTCATAATTAATATCATTTTTATATTGATGCATTAGCTCTAAATCTTCAATCATCTTAAATGCTAAAGAGTAGACATCATCAGTTACATCACTTTGATCTAACTGAAACATAAATGATTCTCTAACATTCAGTGCACCGATACCAGATGGTTCTAAGTTACTAAAACGTTTTCTTACTCTTTCAACTTCTTCAACACCTACATCAAGTCTCTTTGAAATTTCTTCTAAACTACCCTCAAAAAAACCACACTCATCAAGATTTTCTACTATTGCAAAAGCAATATCACGCGATCGTGGTGTTGGAAAAAGTGGCGCACCAATCTGCTCATCTAAGACCTCAAAAAGTGAATCTTTTTTTACGCTAAGTGCTTCAATTTTTTCACTCTGAGAATTTTTTACATCTCCACTTAAAACTCTTTTATTAAACTTTTTAGAGAACTCCTCTTCAAAACCCGATTGAACACTAACAAGTGGATTAGCCTCTGCAAAAGGTTTTAACTCCTCTTCTAAATTTTGTAGTGAAGATGAAAGTAATGGTAGCCAGTTGCGAAGTGTAGTTGAAAGTTTCTGTTTAGTACTTGCACTTTGGCGTAATTTCATAATAAGAAATTCTCTCCCAAATAATGTGTACGAACATCTTCATTTTTAGATATCTCTTCTGAACTACCCTCTGCAAGTAGAGTACCCTCTTTTATTACATATGCTCTATCACAAACACTAAGTGTCTCTCTTACATTATGATCAGTTATTAAAACACCAATTCCAATTTCAACAAGTTGTGAAATAATTTTTTGAATATCAGTAACTGCTATTGGGTCAACACCCGCAAAGGGCTCATCTAAAAGTAAAAAACGAGGTCCATTTGTAAGTGCTCTAGCAATCTCAGTACGACGACGCTCTCCACCACTTAAATTCATTCCAGTTCTATGTCTAATTGGTTCAATGTTGAAAATCTCTAACATCTCTTCAATTCTCTTTTCACGTTGATACTCATCGCTAATACCAACTTGTGCAGCAAGCATTAAATTCTCTTCTACAGTTAAGTCTTTAAAGATTGAAGATTCTTGAGGTAGATAACCAATTCCTCTGCGTGAGCGTTCATGCAGTGCAAGTTTAGATATATTTTCACCATCTAAAAACACTTCACCATTTGTAGCTTGAACAAGTCCACAAATCATATAAAATGTGGTAGTTTTACCAGCTCCATTAGGTCCTAATAGTCCTACAACTTCACCACTATTAACCTCAAGTGACATATGACGCACAATTGGAGTTGATCTAATTGTTTTAGCAAGAGAACGAGCTTCTAATTTATGCATTTTCTACCTTGTAAAGCCTAGTAGTAGCCGAACTTTTTTCAATATTTACTATTAAATATTTTATACCAGCAGATTGTAACAAATTTTTAAGCTTTTCATCACTCCATTCTATAAAATGAAGCCCATTTTTCTCTAAATCTTCTAAAAGACCAAGTTCTAAAAAATGTTCACTTCCTTTATTATAAATATCATAATGAAAAAAATGTTCATCATACTGCTGCTGTAATGAAAATGTAGGTGAGGTAACATTATCTGTGATTCCTAACTTTTTTGCGCATGCTTGAACTAATGTTGTTTTACCACTTGCTAAATCACCATGTAAAAGGACAACAGAATTCTCACCTGTTCTACTTAGAATCTCATCAACAACAGTTCCAATATCTTCTTGTGAACACTCTAATGTCATAAGCTTTGTGAAACCTTTATGATTTTTTCAAGTTGAGCTTTTGCTTTTCCACTCTTTATAGCTTCTCTAGCCATCTCTAATCCATCTTGCATATCACGTGCAAGTAAAGATGTCTCAAAAGCCGCTGCAGCATTTAAACAGACTATATCCTCTTTAGCACCCCTACTTTTTGAATTTAAAACATCATACATTATTTGTGCATTTATAGTGCTGTCTCCACCTTTAATCTCTTCTAATGGAGCTTTTTTAATTGAAAAGCTTTCTGGATCAATCTCACCTTCACTTATCTGCCCATCTTGTAATTTTGCATATTTACTAACTGAACTAATACCAATCTCATCTAGTCCATCTAATGAACTCACAACCATAGCATTAGTGCTACCAAGTATCTTTAATGCTTCAGCTATTCTTGAAATATATGAAGCATCAAAAACTCCAATAAGCTGATTTTTAACATTGGCTGGTGATGTTAAAGGGCCTAAAATATTAAAAATTGTACGATGGTCAAAACTTTTACGAATTGGCATAATATGTTTCATAGCTGGATGATAATTTTGAGCAAAAAGAAAAGCAAAACCTGACTCTTCTAACATTTTAATCTGCTGATTTGAGTTTAAATCAAGTCTTATTCCTAAAGTCTCAAGAACATCAGCACTACCGGACTTGCTTGTAATACTTCGATTACCATGCTTCGCAACAACTAAGCCCATTGAAGCTAAAATAATTGATACAGTAGTTGAGATATTAAAGCTGCCACTTTTATCTCCACCAGTTCCACAATTGTCAAACAGTTTACTCTTTAAATATTCTGGTACTTCTAGCTTAATAGAGTGTTCTCGCATCACTTTAGCAGCAGCTGCAATCTCTTGTGCACTCTCTCCTCGTCTATATAAATCTTCCAATAAGCCTTTAGCCTCTACATCTTCTAATTTTCCACTAAAAAGTTCTTCAAAAGCACTTTGTGCTTCAATAAATGTCATACTAATTCCTTGACGTACAAATCTTTTTGTGATTTTGGAATATTTTTCATAGTTGGAATGTCTAAAACCTCAAAACGTTGTGTTCTGCTAAGATAAACAAGTTCAATTACATCGCCAACTTGAACATTCTTACTAGCTTTTACTTTTATAGAATTTATAAATACTACACCAGACTGAAGCATATCTTGGGCTATAGTTCTTCGTTTAGTTATATTAACGGCATTTAAAAACTTATCTATTCTCAAATTATGAATCTCACTTATTAATTGATTATATATTATATATGATGCAAGCTAAAAAAATTTAATAATTCTAAAAAATTAAAAATTTAGAAAAAACCATCTAAAAATTAAATATTTTAATTAATATTAAATCTCAAATAAACAAGATAAAATCTAAAATAAATTATAAAAACTTATAAAAAAGATAAATAACTATCTATTAGTTATATTATTCATAAGTAGTATATCATATTGTAATATTTTAAAATAAAATTATAATTTTCTTTTTTAAGACTATAGCATGTTATTTATAACTCACTTTATGTATTAATAAAGGTTATTTAGATTATAATTCTTTTCATAAGTGATTAATCTGTCTCTTTAAGAAAAGGTATGTTGTGGCAACTTTAACTAAACAAGAACAATTGGGGCTAGAAGAAGTTTTCAATGTAATACAAAAACGTAGTATCTTGCGTTATGAACTAACATACTTAAAAAACAAAGCCTTAACAAAGAAAAAAGCGTCACTTCGTTACATAAAAACAAACGTTAAAAGAGCGCGTGGTAAATTAAAAAATCGTATCTGTAGACTAACTCGTATATCTCGTTTTTGCTAAACATCTAACCTTCTAAAATAGGCTATTTAATTAGACGTGTAATCATTACTCTTTACGTCCAACTAATTGAGCAACAACAACTTTTTCGCCCTTCGTATTCTTAGTTTCATACTCACGATAATACAAAACTCTCAAAGAGATAAAAGCATGTAAAAGTTCATTTTTAGCCAATAAAAAATCTGGATTACTAGGTTGTGCGAAACCTTTCTCTCCTGAATTTAAAAATGTTTCAAAAACAACTATTCCACCTTGTTTTAATCCAGAGATAATTTGAGAGAATAGTCTTCTTTTTAAAAAATAACTGTTTACAATAATGTCATAACTATTTGGACTAATAGTATATGAATCTAAGTCAACCAATATAGTATTTATACCTTCATACCCAGATAACTTATCTAGCGCAAAATCTGAAATATCAATAGAATCAACATTAAAGCCATTTTTAGCTAAAAATATACTATTACGACCCTGTCCACATGCAATATCTAGGGCAATTCTTCCATGTGTTAATGATATATTATCTTGTAGTAAATCTAACGCTTTTGTTGGCAATGTTTTTGTTGCATGTTTTTCATTCCATCGTTTCTTATCTTCTATCATTTTAAAGCCTTACGAAATATCATTAAAGTTTTATCAGGTACATCTGCAAAAAGTGTCACATCCTCTTTAGATATAAACTCCAATGGTGTCAACTCTTTTATAGTCTCTTCTGTATAAAAGTATTGAAAAATTGTACTTTGCTCTTTTGTATAACTACCATCACTATTTAACTCAAATAGTGTAAACTCACTCTCTAATATAAAGTCATTAAACTCTGCATCTACAGCAAAAAACTTATCTTCAAGACTCCGTAACATTGTACCCTCTGCGACATTTTCAAAACCATATAGAGTATTTATATCGGCTATAAAATATCCATTTGGTTTAAGTCGCTCTGCAATACATTGTAAAAAGTTTTGAAGCTCACTGCCATTCATGTAGTTTAAAACATCAGCAACACAAAGAACAGTATCATACTGCTCATCTAATTTGCATATATCAATATGACGTGCATCTAAACCTCTCTCTTTAGAGCGTTTAACCATCTCTAAACTTAGATCTACTCCAACTGCATTAAAATTTTTGAGTCTACTAAGAAGCTTTCCACTACCACAACCAACGTCCAATATAGTAGAAGAGTTATACTCCTCTATATACTGCATATAAACATCATACAACTCTTCATATGCGTCATCAAAGCCTATTAAAGGCTCTATTTTTGCGTATAAATCAAGACTCATAGTTTGTAATTATCATATGTTTAGTATCTTTTATATTTCTATTTTGGATACTAACAAGGTACTTTTTATCAAAGCTACTAATATTAATGTTATCTCTATTATATAGTTCATATATAAAGTCTGTATTTTTAATAACCATCATCCATTTTGCCTCACACCTATTAATTAAAAAATCAGCTAATCTCCCTTGATCATCTCTTGTAAATGAGTTGTTTGAATAGGAGCTAAATGTATTATCATATGGAGGATCTAGAAAAATAAAGTCATTTTTCAAAGGTACATTTTTTTCAAAGAAATCTTCAAAATCTAAATTTTCAATAGTTGTCTTCTCTAAATGTCTCACTAACTCAATATCTCTTAAAGATTCAATTTTTTTAAAAAAGTTTTTCCTGTTATATCCAATACCACCATATGGTACATTAAATAGACCACTTTTGTTATATCTAAACATCCCACCATAAGCGTAATTTCTTATAAAAAAGAAAACTGCTGTTGCAAATTTTTTCTCTATTTGATACTTTTGAATATTGTTATAAAGATGTCTAAAATGCATATAAAACGCACTCTTTAGTGAAGCTTCCATATTATCTAAAATTGCACTATCTTGAAGCTCACCACGATTTGGTTCAATCACCTTCATTCGTTTCATCTTGCTGATTATATTTTTTTTAAGCTCACCTAAAAAGTTTTCACTATTGGTACTAAACATTGCATTTAGCGCTTTACTATTGTTTAAAATAAAAGAATTTATCCAGCTTTTTATATTTTGTTCATCAAGAATATCTTTTGAAAAGTTTCTATACATTTGAATAAAAATATCTCTGCTATTTTGTGTAATACTCTCTAAAATATTCCAATTATCTCTAATCTCTTCAATGAATCTAAAAAAGTCCTTATCTTGAGTTGCAACCAAATTATAGAGTCCCATTAACTCATCTGACTTATCATTTATAAACATTTTTTTAGCATCAATAGAGAAATAGACCGCTCCACCACCAATAAAAGGTTCATAATAGTTATCAATATTTTGTGAAATTTTTGGGTGAATGTACTTTAACTCTTTCTCTTTTCCACCAGCCCACTTTACAATTGGTGGAAGTCTATACTCTCGCAAGTTTGACAAAACTGTCTATCCCACAACCTTATCAATCTTTTCATAAAGTTTTAAAATATCCTCTTTTTTCTGAAAGAAACTATTTTTATTTGCAATTAAATGAGCACTTGAATCCATAATTGTCTCAACCACTTCAAGACCATTTTGCTTCATTGTAGTTCCAGTCTCAACAATATCAACAATCATATCAGCAAGCCCCACTAAAGGTGCCAATTCAATTGAACCATATAACTTAATAATGTCTGCTGATACTGCACGTTCTGCAAAAAATTTCTCTGCAATGTTTACCATTTTTGTAGCAACTTTAAGCTCAGGACGACTATAGTCAATAGTTTCACCGTTTTTCATTCCAATGGCAACTTTACATTTACCAATCTGTAAATCTAACAGACGAATAACATCTAAACCCTGCTCTTCTAAAACATCAAGCCCAACAACACCTAAATCTGCTGCTTGGTAATTTACATAAGTTGGTACATCTTGATTGCGAACTAATAAAAATGTGAAATTTTCTGTGCGCAAAATTAGCTCACGATCATTAAAATTAAAACTATCACCAAAAATTTGTTCAAAAATTTCAAGTGTTTGCTCTGCTATACGTCCTTTTGGTAATGCAATAGTTAGCATAAACCTTCCTCATTTATAATTTTTAACATTGCACGAAAAACTAAACCCTCTTCAACTGTAACACTCTTAAAAAGAGGCTTTATTATTTCAGCATCGCCACCAGTTAGAAAAACTTTTTTTCCTAAACTATTGATATGCAGTGCGAACGTTCCCAAATACCCAAAAGTAATTGAATCACGTGTATTGGTCGCCATTTTATCTAAACTAAGCTCAAAATTGAATGATGTATAGAGTGCTGGGGAGATAGTTGAGTAACAATTTTGCATCGCACTAAGTCCTGGTAAAATATAACCACCACCATATTTACCATTTTCCATAACATCAACAGTAATAGCACTACCAGCGTCAATTATGACAGCATCACTCTCAGCCATGCAGGCAACTTGCCTATCAATCCCCATAGTTTCATAAAAAGGTTTTATATGGGCACTTAAGTCAATCCAATTAGTTAAATTTTTAAGATTATTAGAGATTGTTCTATTTACACTTATATAAAAGACCTTCTCGTTTATAGCTGCATAGTTAAAATCATTTGCGTTGAAATGTTCAATTGTAGAATCTTCATAAAAATGAACTCTACTATTTCCAATGTCAAAAAGTTTCATGTAGCACTTTCCAGCCATTATCTTTTAACAACTTATTTGCTTTGGAGCAAAGTGGCGCATTTATAATCGAAATTTTAAATTTAAAATTATGTTCAACTGCTTGTGAAATTGTTTGAACTAACTGTTCATAAATCAATACATCTTTTTGTAAGACCCTACTTTTACGTTCAATACTAAATATAAGTGTGTAGTAACCATCCACATCAGTTGCTTTATAAAAGTCGATTTTTGCTCTTGTGCCAAGTGTTTTATTCTCTAACTTTTCTAAAGATTTATAGATTAAATCATAATCTTTTAAAATATGTAGTATCTCTTTCATATAACCTCTTTTACTAATGGATGATGCTTCATTACAGCTGGATAAAGCTCACTCTTTTGGATGTGTGTATAAACTTGTGTAGTAAGAAGCGAAGAGTGTCCCAAAAGATCTTGCACAACTCTTAAATCTGCACCCCCTGTAATTAATGCAGTCGCATAAGAGTGACGCAAAACGTGTGGAGAGTAACCAATATATTTAGTCGTAATTTTAAATGCACTTATTCTACTAAGTGGTTTACCTCTGTAATTGAGCCAAATATGTCTACTATTATAACCTGACTCATTACGATAAATTTTGATTGCTTCTAGTGCAGATGGTGCTACTGGAACTAGTCTCTCTTTATCACCTTTTGCGTGGCGTACTCTAACCCAATCCTCTTCAAAATCATCTGTTTGAAGTTTTAATGCTTCACTGATTCTTAGACCAGTCGCATATAAAAATAGTATTAAAGCATAATCTCTAAGTCCAAGCCAATTATCTCTATTAATCAAATCTAACATATGCATTAAAGCATCATACTCTATAAACTTTGGTAAGTTTTTTGGTATTTTTGCCTGTTCATGATGGATAGGACTATTTATAAATTCGCTCGCATAACAAAAATCATAAAAGGAGTTAACAGCAGAAAGCTTTCTATTTAGCGTACGCTTATTTTTAATAGGTGCTAAAAAGTCTAATATAACTTCCGCATCTACATCAATCAATCTCTCTTCAAAGTGAGTCTCTATTTGAGAAATATCACTCAAATATGCCTCAACTGTTGCGCTACTTAGTGCTTTTGTAACAGATATATACTCTTCAAAAGCAACAAGTAGCTCGCTCAGGTTTACTCTTTAGCACTCAAGTCGATGTACACATCATCAAAATAAAAAGCTTTATCTGAAGCAAAAAATCTACTATTGTCTAATGGTGCTTCATATATTTCATGTGAAGCAAAAACTTTATTTACAACAATAATATAACCCTCTTTTTCTGCTAGATATAGATGGTCTGATACTGCCATTCCTAAAAAATGAGCAAAGTCAAACTTTAATCTACCCTCTTCTTCAAGGTTACGAGAAAGCTTTAGAATTTCTCCCTCTTTTGTTGCAACATACAGACCATCTTCGCCAAAGCTTACGTCTCTTACAGATATATCTTTTCTTGCTTCTCTATCAGTTAATGAGTATAAAGATGAACCAGTTGCTGCGATTAGCACATTATCATACATCTTCATATATATGATATTATTAAAGTATTGTTGATCACTTAAAACAATTGACCTAATAGGTTTTTTTGTTTCACTATTTAAAATTATAATTTTTCCATCAAGTGTTGCATAAAGAATCAAATCATTTAAAAACTGAGGTTGAGCAACACGTGTATCAACAGCGATAATATCATCACCACCCTGTTTAAAGATTAACTCCTTGCTCTGTACAGAATATAGAGCAATATCATTATTTACAAAAAGTACTGCTAAAAAGTCTTCATTTGCCGAAGCTGAAGCTACATTTTTAGAGAAACTATATTCAGATAGTAAATCTCTATTTTTATATAATTTAAGTAATCCACCATTTGAAGAAGCACAAACATACTCATCATTTGCTCCAACTATACGATAACCATCATCAATTTTAAAGGGTTCTAATCCATTCATAATAGTAATAGCTTGCCCATCTTCTAGATTAGCACCACTTCTGCTTGTCTGTACAACTCTACTATCTAATCTGCCAGTTACTTCAACTGATGAAGCAACATTTTCAGGCTCAAATCTATTTTTAGAGCTACATCCAGTAAATAGAACAAATGCACTAAGTGCAATCAATAATAGTTTCATCATCTACTCTTTAGTTAAACCATAATGGCGTAGAAGTGTTGAAAAATTTGCAGCTGATGAGTCAACACTTATCATATCCAATCTTGTACGCCCTTGCTTTAAGTCACCAGACTTCATTAAAAGCATTGCTTCATTTAATACCGCTAAATCTTTCATAACTGCACTTGGCTTATATGAATAATTATTAAATGCTCCAGCTGTTCCCTCAATTACTGCTTCTTGGTAAGAAGCCACATCTGAGATTATCGCCTCTTTAGATGTAGTTAAACTTTTAAGGGCTTTAGCATCTGAATTTTTCAGAGCTTGAGAAAATATATATAATTCATAAAGTTTTTCTGAGTTTGACTTTAACTCATCTAACATTTTTTTATCAGAAGCATCACCACTTAGTAACTTGTTTAATGCAACATTTGCAGACAATAATTTACTGTTTTCATAACTTGAGTAACCAATATTTGCTCCAACTACTAGAACAGCAGCAATTGCAAAAGATATAATTTGGACTCTGTATTTTGTAAAAAAACGTTCAGCTTTAACAGCTCCTTCAAACATTTTTTCCTCTTGATTAAGTTCCTCTTTGACCATATCTATCTGCTCTTTTAGACTCAATACAGTTCCTTTATAAATTAAAATTGTGCGATTATATCTAATGTTTTATAAACTATAAGTTACAATACAAAAAATATAATAATGGAATTTTAATGACATTTGATGACAAACTACTAAAAAAATTAGAAAAACTTTCAATGCTAGAGATTGAAGATAGTAAACGTGAAGAAATTTTAGGTCAATTAAACGAAATAGTCTCATTTGTAGAGAACTTAAATGAGTTAAATACTGATGGATTGGACCCAAAGTTTAGTATGTTAGGACATATTGCTCCTCTAAGAGAGGATAAAGTTAATGGAAATGTAGAAGTAGCTAAGTCAATATTTGAACATGCTCCAAAAGCTGAAGATGACTTTTTTATTGTAGATAAAATTATTGGCTAATTATGATACTCTATGGAATAAAAACGTGTGATAGCGTAAGAAAAGCAGTAAAGTATCTTAAAAACTCAAACATAGAGTACACATTTTCTGATTTAAGACAAACTCCTCCTGAGTGCTCACAGATTAAAAGCTGGCTTGAACAAGTAGATTTAAACAAACTATTTAATAGTCGTGGTACAACTTACAGAAAACTTGAACTTAAAAAAATGAATTTAACTGATGAAGAGAAAGTTGAGTGGCTCTGTAAGGAAAGTATGCTTATCAAACGTCCCGTCCTTGAATTTAATGGTAAAACGCTTTGTGGTTTTGATGAAAGTGTATGGGATGAAGAGCTAGCTTGAGTTTAGATATTCGTAAACTGCTAAAAACTGTTGTTGCACATAAAGCTAGTGATCTACACCTAATTAGTAGAGCAGAACCACAAATTAGACTTGATGGAAAATTAGCTCCTCTTGAAATGAACATTTTAGATGGTACAGATATAGAAACAATGTGTTATTCACTCTTAACAGAACAGCAAAAAAAAGTTTTTGAAGAGCATAACGAAATAGATTTTTCACTTGAACTTCCTGAAGTTGGACGCTTTAGAGTTAACTACTATAGAACACTTGGAGATGTAGCAGCAGCATTTAGAATAATCCCAACAACTATACCCTCGCTTGATTCACTTGATGCACCGCTAATTATTAAAGAGTTATCAAGAAAAGAGAAAGGTCTTATTTTAGTCACAGGACCAACAGGAAGTGGAAAATCAACAACACTAGCTGCAATGCTAAATGAGATTAATCAAGTCTCACATTCTCATATAATTACAATTGAAGATCCTGTAGAATTTGTTCACTCAAATAAAAACTCAGTTTTTAGCCACAGAAATGTAGGAAGTGATACTAAAAGTTTTGCTCACGCTATTAAATACTCACTAAGAGAAGATCCTGATGTTATTTTAATTGGTGAGATGAGAGATAAAGAGACAATTTCAGCAGCACTAACAGCTGCTGAAACTGGTCATGTAGTTTTTGCAACTCTTCACACAAATTCAGCTGTTCAAACCATGGATAGGATTGTAGATGCTTTCGATGGAAATGAGCAAGCACAAATTAGAGCTCAACTATCATCTAGTTTAGTAGCAGTAGTCTCTCAATCATTAATCCCAAAGACTAATGGTGGTCGCTTGGCAGTTCATGAGATTCTAATTAACAATCCAGCAATTGCTAACTTAATACGTGAAGATAAAACACATCAACTATATTCACAAATGCAGATTAATCAAAATGCTACGGGGATGAAAACACAAACCCAAGAGATGGTAAAATATTTAAAAGAGGGCATAATTAATAAAGATAACGCAATCAGATACTCTAATCGTCACGAAGAGCTAATTAGATTATTACAAAATTTATAGATTAAAAAAGATATGTAGTTGATTCTACATATCTTTTTTGAAATTATTACAGTTTAGCATCACCACGTGCTTTTACCCACGCTTTTTGATCCCAAGCTTCTAGTTTATTTACACGTTCCATTAAGTATGAAAAATCTTCAGGTAGTAATGCTTGATCACCATCACTTAATGCACAACTTGGACATGGGTGAACCTCAATGATTGCACCATCAGCACCAACTGCCATTCCAGCGTAAGATAGTGAGCTAACATATTCACGTGTACCTGCTGCATGACTAGGATCTACAATTACAGGTAGGTGAGTACGCTCTTGCATATATGGAACTAGGTTAACATCTAACACATTTCTAAATGCTGGCTCATAAGTTCTAGTTCCACGAAGACACATAATTACATCTCTAAGCCCACCAGCCATAACATATTCAGCTGACATTAGGTGCTCTTTTACAGTTGAAGCTATTCCATTTTTAAGAATTACAGGTTTACCCAATGTTCCAATCTCTTTTAATAGAGAAAAGTTTTGCATATTACGAGCACCAATTTGAATAACATCAGTATATTGATAAACTAGGTCAATATCTTTTTCACTTAAAAGCTCAGTAACAATTGGAAGACCAGTTTCGCGTCTAGCTTCTGCTAACATTTTAAGACCCTCTTCGCCTTTACCTTGGAAAGAGTATGGACTAGTACGTGGTTTAAATGCACCACCTCTAAGCATAGTTGCACCTGCTGCTTTTACAGAGTTTGCAATGGTAATTAAGTTCTCATATGTATCAACAGAGCATGGTCCAGCGATTACCACTTTATTTCCACCACCAAGTTTTACACCATTTACATCAATGATTGAATCTGTTGGGTGAAACTCACGACTTGCTACTTTATATGGTGCAGAAACCTCTAAAACTTGTTCAACACCAGGAAGTGAATGTAAAGCATAACCTGCGATGTCACGCTTGTCTCCTACTATGCCTATTACAGTCTGTTGCTCACCAGGAGCTAAACTTGTCTCATGTCCCCACTCTTTTAACTGATCTCTTGTTTTTTCTATATCTGCTTGAGTTGCTGTATGTTTCATTACTAATATCATCATATATACCTAATCTTACTTGAGTGTAAGCGAATTTTAAGCGACATGTTATCTTTTTAAAACAAAATGTTTGGTTAAACAAGTTTCTTTTTTGCAAAAAATAGATACAATTGCGAAAATTAAGACCTACAAAAGTGAGCAAAATGCATATTGATGAATTAGAAAGCATTATTGAATCTGCAAAAAAAGAGATGCTTGCGCGTCATAATGATCATGATGATACTGATTTATTTTTAACTTTTTTAGAAAAAATAGCTGTAGAATACGCAAATAAAAAGCTCTATTTTAACGATAAAGATAGTGATATTTTAAATAGCTACCAAAAACTACTTCACACAAGCATAAATGAATATGACATTACAAATGAAAAAATAAAAACTATAAGTAGTGAAAGTGATATTTTTTTAAAACATGGTGAAAAAGATGAAGGTCTAATTGAGGTAGAAAATTTAGTTAAACACTTTAGTGAATTTCAAACAAAAGTAAATGATGAACTTGAGAGAGCAAATAACACTATAGATAAGCTAAAGAGTGAAGTAAAAGAGTTAGAAAACACAACAAATATTGACCCTCTAACATTAGCACATAACAGGCGTGGTCTTCATAACTATTTAGATCCAATTTTAGAGACAGCTTCTAAAAGTGATAAACAGTTAGATATGTGGCTAATTATGCTAGATGTTGATGACTTTAAAATTGTCAATGACTCATATGGACATGTTGCTGGTGATAAAGTTTTAATTTTTCTTACAAAGGTATTACGTTCAATAGTAAGAAAAGAGGACTATATCTTTAGATTTGGTGGTGAAGAGTTTATGGTTATATTAAATAGGATAACTGAACAAAAAGCTCATCAAATTGCTACAAGAGTATTAGAGACTGTACGTAAGAATAAACTGATATATAAGGATGATACAATTAATATTACGCTTAGTATTGGTTTATGTCAACATGAAAAAGGTGACACAATAGAGACAATAGTTGAGCGTACTGACAAATTACTGTACAAAGCGAAACATAGTGGTAAAGATAAAATTGAAATGCAAGGGAATAACTAGTGAGTGAATTAAACTATTTTGACTTAGGTGCAGCTACTGTAATACTATTACTAGGACTAAAAGGTCTACTTAATGGATTTTTTAAAGAACTTTTTGGAACACTTGGAATCATAGGTGGTATCTATGTTGGTTCATCTTACGCCAATGAAACTGGAACTTTTTTAAGTGATAAACTTTTTCACTTTGATAATAGTGCAGTTATTACATTCACTGGATTTTTAGCAACATTAGCAATTTTTTGGATTGCTATGGCGCTAATAGGTGGTTTTTTCGCAAAACTTACCTCAATGACTGGCTTAGGCATTGCAGATAAAATAATGGGCTTTTTATTAGCAACTACAAAGATATTTTTAATTCTTTCTGTAACTGTTTACGCACTAAGTAATATAAAAATTATTCAAAGTTCAGTTGATTCTATTATGAGTAACAGTGTTGTTTATCCAATATTACGCAGAGCAGGAGAAGTTGTTGTTAGAATTGACCCTAGTACATTTGTGGATGATAGTACATCATCTGATACCAATAGTACACTAAGTCAAAAGATAGATGCAACTGTAACAACAGTTAAAGAGCAAATATCTATAGAAAATACAACAAAGGAAACTATTACAAATGAGTAACTTTTCCTTACCAACAATTGATTATGAAGCACTCTTAAAGGAGTTTAAAAAACTTCTTAAAAAGCGTAGTCTTAAATTTACAATACAGCGTGAAGTCATATTAAAGACTCTTTACAACTGTCAAGAGCATTTAACACCCGAAGGGCTTCACGATAAAATACAAAATAATTATCCTGAGTTAAAAGTGGGTATAGCTACAGTTTATCGCACGCTTTCACTACTTGAAGAGTCTGGTCTTGTTACGTCACTCTCATTTGGTGCAGATGGGAAAAAGTATGAACTTGGTGCAAAAGATCACCATGATCATATGATATGCACTGAGTGTGGACGTATAACAGAGTTCTTTGATGAAGAGATAGAGAGTCGTCAAGAAGTAATAGCATCTAAAAACAATTTTAAAATTATAGATCATTCAATGCAGATTTATGGAATCTGTGCTAAATGTCAAAAAGAGAGTTAAGTATCAATGTTTGAAAATCAGTATGTACAACAGAGAATAGAAAAAGCTAATCAGCTTAAAGAGAGTGGACATAATCCATATAGTAATAGAGCTAGTAGAGATATAACAACAGCGCAGTTTAAAGAACAATACGAAAATGTGAGTGAACTTGAAAGTGGACGTGATGAAAGTGTTAGTGTTACTATTGTGGGAAGAATAAAATTTCTTCGTCATATGGGTAAAGCAGCTTTTGCAAAAGTAGAAGACCCAAGTGGACTGCTTCAAATATATTTTAGTAAAAATGATATTGGCGAAGAGTGGTTCAAAGAGGCTAAAAAGTTAATTGAGGTTGGTGACATTGTATCTGCAACTGGTTATCCATTTCTTACAAAGACTGGTGAGCTTAGCTTACATGTAGGTACTCTTGAAATTGTTACAAAGGCAATTTCTCCACTACCAGAAAAATTTCATGGTATGACAGATAAAGAGCTGCGCTACCGCCAACGCTATTTGGACATGATTATGAATCCAGATGTTCGCGATGTTTTCATAACAAGAAGTCGTATTATAAGCCATGTAAGATCATTTTTTGAGCAACGTAGTTTTCTTGAAGTAGAAACTCCAATGCTTCATCCAATTGCAGGTGGTGCTAATGCTAAACCATTTATTACTCACCATAATGCCTTAGATGTTGAACGTTTTTTAAGAATTGCGCCAGAACTTTATCTAAAGCGTTTAGTTGTTGGTGGGATGGAAGCAGTTTTTGAGATAAACCGTAACTTCCGTAACGAGGGGATGGATATGACCCATAACCCAGAGTTTACGATGATTGAATTTTATTGGGCATACCATAGAGTTGAGCACCTAATTGAAATTACACAAGATCTATTTAACTCACTGTTTGAAAATCTTAATTTACCAAATATATTAGAGTATGGTGAACTTAAAATTGATTTTTCAGCGCCATTCAAGCAGATTAGCTACACAGATGCACTTGTTGAGATAGGTGAAATATCAGCTGATATTGTAGAAGACAGAGATAAAATCTTAACTCTTTTAAAAGAGAATAACCTAGAAGCTAACGATAAACTAAGCCTAGGTGCACTAAAAGCTGAACTCTTTGATAATTTTGTAGAGGATAAATTAATAAACCCAACATTTATTACAGAGTTCCCGATTGAAATAAGCCCTCTAGCACGTAGAAATGATGAAAATCCAGATATTGCTGATAGGTTTGAGCTTTTCATAGCAGGAACTGAGATAGCAAATGGTTTTAGTGAGCTAAATGACCCACAAGACCAATATGCAAGATTTAAAGCACAAGTTGATGCAAAAGATGCAGGTGACGATGAAGCACATGAGATGGATGAAGATTATATAAATGCATTAAGTTACGCAATGCCACCAGCTGCTGGTGAGGGAATAGGAATTGATAGACTTGTAATGATGCTAACAAATCAGCACTCTATTAGAGATGTGCTACTATTTCCAGCAATGAGACCACTACATACAAATACAACTGAAGAAGATACAGGAGAAGAAAAATAATGAACCACTTAGAGCAAAATGACCCAGAAATTTTTGAGCTTGTTGAAAAAGAGCTAGAGCGTCAAAGCAGTGACCTTGAGATGATAGCTAGTGAGAACTTTACATTTCCAGCTGTAATGCAAGCTATGGGAAGTGTATTTACAAATAAATATGCAGAGGGTTACCCACGTAAAAGATATTACGGTGGTTGTGAGTATGCTGATGGTGTAGAACAACTTGCAATTGACAGAGCAAAAGAGCTTTTTGGTTGTGAATATGCAAATGTTCAACCACACTCAGGAAGCCAAGCAAATGGTGCAGTTTACGCAGCACTTCTTAAAGCTGGCGATAAACTTTTAGGTATGGACTTAAGTCATGGTGGTCACTTAACACATGGTAGTAAGCCTAGCTTTTCTGGTAAAAACTACCAAAGCTTTACATATGGTGTTGAGCTTGATGGTCGTATTAATTATGAACGGGTAATGGACATTGCACAAATTGTAAAGCCTAAAATTATCGTTTGTGGTGCTTCGGCGTATGCAAGAGAGATTGACTTTGCAAAATTTCGTGAAATTGCTGACGCTGTTGGGGCTATACTTTTTGCTGATGTTGCACACATTGCAGGACTAGTTGTAGCTGGTGAGCACCAAAGTCCATTTCCTCATGCTCATGTTGTAACTACAACTACACATAAAACACTTAGAGGTCCAAGAGGTGGTCTTATCTTAACTAATGATGAAGATATATCTAAAAAAATAAACAGTGCAATTTTCCCTGGAACTCAAGGTGGACCTTTAGTTCATGTAATTGCTGCAAAAGCTGTTGGCTTTAAATACAATCTAGCACCGCAGTGGAAAGAGTATGCTGTTCAAGTTAAAGCAAATGCTTCAACTCTTGCAGATGTACTAATCAACCGTGGTTTTGATGTAGTAAGTGGTGGAACAGATAATCATCTAGTTCTTCTATCTCTTTTAAATAAAGATTATAGTGGTAAAGATGCAGATGCAGCATTAGGAAATGCAGGAATTACAGTAAATAAAAATACAGTTCCTGGTGAGACAAGAAGCCCATTTGTTACAAGTGGACTTAGAATTGGAGCACCTGCATTAACTGCGCGAGGTATGAAAACAGAGCAGTTTGAACTAATTGCAAATAAAATTGCAGATGTTTTAGACGATATAGAGAACACTAAATTGCAAGAAGATGTAAAAAAAGAGTTACACGCTATGTCTAAAGATTTTATAATCTATACACAGTCAACATATTAGGAGTAGTCACTTTGCAAGCAGTAGATACAAAATTAATAAAAATGTTAACAGATCACTATTATTTAAAGAAACCAACAACTGTAGAAAAAATTTTACATGGTGGTAGAACATTTTATAATAAATTTGAAAGAGTAGATAAAACTCTTTCACACCAAATAATATCTCAACATTTAAAGAAAGAAATCACTGTTGCACATGAGTTAGTAAATAAGCATGGTAAAGTTGAAAACATAGTTGTAGACTACAATGGTAGAGATCCTGAACGTTTTTACCATAAAGCTCAACTTCTACTTCGTGAAGAGGGTTACATAAACTTTACAGCATATGAAACAGCAACGCCTGGTCATTTGCACCTCTACATTCATAAAGGTCATACTACATTACATGAAGCTTACCAATTAGGTAAAATGATTTCAATGAAGCTTGCAGCAAAACAGCCCAAACAGTGGAAAATGTTTCCAAGTCAAGAAGTTCCACCACAATATAATATTTTAACTTTGCCATATGCAGTATACGCTAAAGAGCGTGGAGCATCATGGTCAAAACATATGTAATAACCGTAAAGAAAAAGCCAACTACTTGGCTTTTTTAGGTTCACACCGAGGTCGTCCTGAGCGAAGGAAAACAACAAATAAACTCTAATAACAAAACAACTTTCACATAAAATACTATTAAAAAATACACGAATAATCTGTTCAAATAATGCGTAATAAAGTATTAAATAGTCATCTATATTTTAAAAATATAACTATTTTAAGTAAATTTTTTACGATTTTGCTTTTGAATGAAATTAAACATACACTTTTTATGTATAATTATTTTATATAGTCTTTGTTGAATAAATAGTTCAACACACAAAGGAAGTAGATGGATTTAGCAACAATAACAGCAGGCTTGGGTAGTATAAAAAGTGCTATGGATATTGCAAAAGCATTAAAAGATACTGACTTATCACTTGAAAAGGCAGAAATAAAACTACAGCTTGCAGAACTAGTTAGTACTCTTGCTGATGCTAAAATGCAAATTGTTTAAGTTCAAGATTTACTTTTGCAAAAAGAACAGGAAAATAAAAAACTACAGGAGCAATTAGATTTAAAAGAAGCTGTTTTTTTATGAAAAACCATTCTATTGGAGAGCTTCTGGGAATAGTAATGATGGACCTTTTTGTCAAAAGTATTATGACGTAAAAAACAAACTTGGAATATATAGATACAAGGAAACTAATACCTCTCCTAAATCTAACTTGACAATACGTACGATATATAGTACCATCTAAAACTAAGGAGTTTTTATGACAAAAGTTATGACAGTTAGCCAAGCTAGAACTAATATATATAAAATTATGGATGAAACGTCCCAAACGCATCAGCCTATTATGATTACAGGAAAAAGAAATAATGTTGTGATGATTTCAGAAGAAGATTGGAATGCAATAGAAGAAACTTTATATCTAAATTCAGTTAGTGGTATGGCAGACTCTATAAAAGAGGCTATGGATGCTCCTGATAGTGAATTTAGTGAAGATATTGAATGGTAAACTACAAAGTAGTTTATTCAAAACAAGCTTTAAAAGATGCCAAAAAACTCTCATCTGCCAATTTAGACAAAAAAGCTAAAGAGTTAATTGAACTCATAAAAATCAATCCATTTCAAAAACTACCTCCATATGAAAAATTGGTTGGGAATTTGACAGGTTCTTACTCAAGAAGAATAAATATTAAACATAGAATAGTTTATGAAGTTAGAGAAGATGATAAAGTTGTTAGAATATTTAGAATGTGGACACACTATGGAGAGTAAGAGAAGATAATTTTGAAATACTAACGCGTTATATAAAAATATTAAAGTCAGAAAATATAAGTAAGTAGCATTCATAAGATAAAACCTACTTTTAGATATAATAAAACTTTTAAATAATAGACTTCTTGCAGAACTAGAACAAGACTCAGAGACTAAAAAAGTGGTGAGATTGTGCAAAACAAATTTTTAAGCCTAGCCAAAGCTAAGGTTAAAACATTTTTTTGTGCAAGATTGCCACTTTTTTAATCTCCCTATGGGCTTTACAAAGAGAGCTTTACTCTACGTTAGATAACCACAACCGTAGCTTTGGCTACGCTTGTGAACATCTGCCTTGATTAAAACTCTCTTTGTAAAGCTGAGTGTTATTCTAGTTCTGCAAGAAGTCTAATAAATATTAAAATTACTAAAAATATTTTAATAAATTGCCGATATAAAGCTTTAAGGTATATTTATTGCTTATTTATACAAATAGACAGATTTTGGAGAGAGACAATGGCAGAAAAAGATGAATTGATGAACGATAGTAGAAACAATGAACTAAATGACATTATTTTGAATCAAGGTGGCAAAAATAACAACATTAAAAAGTTTGCACTTCTTGCTGCTGTGCTTGGTGTTGTATTTATTATAGTCATTGTTGTTATGAACTCTATGAACTCTAACACATCTAACTTTCCACAAGCTGTTCTTCCTCCTGAGCCAAAGCCTATGCAAAACATAGATAAAGACCCACTTTTTGAACCAGTGCCAGTTATAACTCAAACTGAAGAGAAAAACGATAAAATCGATACAATTACTAAAAAATTAAAAGAGCAAAGCATTGAAGATGAGAAAGTCACTGTTGATGCGCCAATCGTAGAGGCGGAAATAACTCCTGAGCCTACTGTAGCAAAAGCACCTAAACCTAAAAAGTTAACTCCTTCTAAACTACCTACTAAAAACAGTGTCATGAATAAAGCTACAAGTGGAACATATATACAAGTTGGTTCATTTACAAGACTAATGCCAAATGAAGAGCTACTACAAAAGATAGTTAAAAATGGATACTCATACTTCACGCATGAAGTACAAATTAATGGTAAAAAAATAAAAAAACTTTTAGTTGGTCCATACAATGGTAGAAAAGGTGCTCTAAAAGATATTGAAAATGTGCGTCGTTTGATTGAAAAACAAGCCTTCATTTTAAAGGTTTAGGTTGATTTATTCACGTTCTTTGCAACTCGATCAGTTCACTCCTGTTGCGCTTTACCACAAGTTACGAAAAGAGTATGGTGATGAAGAAACATTTCTTTTTGAGAGTAGTGAGGGGTGTGTAGATGGAAATTATAGTTTCATAGTCCTTGGTGCACATGAAAAAATTATACATAAAAATAATAAAACTACCTATATAGATGCTAACAATGAAGAAAAAATAGTTGATTACAACCCTTTTGATTTTTTAAAGAAATATTACTCTAAAATTGACTTCGCTAGCTATAGAGAGAAAAGTAAAGAGCTTGGTATTGGTTTTGTTGATGGATTTATAGGTTACATAGGTTTTGAAAGTGCAAAGCTTTTTGAACCTGTACTTAAAAAGAATATGGACGCACTAAAAGATGAGTTAGATATTGCAGATGTCAATCTTATACGTCCAAAAATTAGTTTAATATACTCTCATAGAACTCATAAAATTACAATTATTACGCCATTCCAAGAGAACCTAATTGAGCTAAAAGAGGTTGAAGAGTTAATCAAAACATCATATGAGTACCTTCCACTAACAGCTACAAAAAATGCTAAAGAGGGAAAATTTGCTTTTTCTAAAGAGAAGTTTTTTGAGATGGTTGATCGCTCTAAAGATATGATTAAAAGTGGAGATGTTTTTCAGATTCTTATGAGTAACCGCTATACACAGTATGCAAAAATTGACCCTCTTAGCTTTTATAGAATCTTACGTACTAAAAACCCATCTCCATATATGTATCTTCTTGATTTTGATGATTTCTCAATAGCTGGAAGCTCACCTGAAGTAATGATAAGACTAACAGATGGGCAGATGCTTCTACGTCCAATTGCGGGTACTAGGAAACGTGGTGAAACTGCACTTAGAGATAGTGAGCTAGAAGATGAGATGGTGAATGATCCAAAAGAGCGTTCAGAACATCTAATGCTAGTTGATTTAGGCAGAAATGATGTTAGCAGAGTTGCAAAAACTGGCACTGTAAAAGTAGCCAATATGATGCACGTAGAGAGATACTCACATGTTATGCATATGGTCAGCGATGTAGTAGCAACTTTAGATGACAAATATGATATGTTTGACCTATTTGCTGCTACATTTACAGCAGGAACCATGACAGGTGCACCAAAGATTAGAGCGATGGAACTAATTGCAGAGTATGAGGGTATTAAGCGTAACTTTTATAGTGGTTCAATTGGCTATTTTGGGTTTGATGGAAACATGGATAGTGCTATAACAATTAGAACTGCGCTATTAACAGAAGATAAAATAATTTTACAAGCAGGAGCTGGAATAGTTGCAGATTCAGTAAATGAACTAGAGTATTTAGAGGTAAAAAACAAACTTGGTGCACTTATGAGTACACTAGATAACCTACAAAACGTATAATATACAATTATGATATAAATAATGTAATATAAAAGTAACTATTTTAACATACAATTGCCAAAATCGCAGATTGAGGCTTGTTATGTTAACTATCAAAAATAAATTAATTATTTTAGCAATATTCTTTATTATTTCAATTTCAATATTCTATATAATTTCACTAAGATCAAACAGTATTATTTCAGAACTTAACGAAATGAAATTCTCTACAAAAAACATTGAAGCAAAAATGCTACAACTTAGACGTAATGAAAAAGATTTTATGGCTCGTAACTTAATGAAATATAGTGATAAATTTGCTAAAAACCATTTGAACCTCATAAATGAGGTAAAAGGTCTTATTCAATCACTTAACACTCACTCTATTCCTACTGATGAAACAAAAAAATTATTACTTATCCTAGACGACTACAAGTCTGATTTTAATAAATATGTAAATACTCAAAAAAGTATAGGTTTAACAAAAGATGACTCAATAAAAGGTAAATTTAAAGTCCTATCAGAACTTTTATATGATGAAACAATAAATATAAATAATGAAACCCAAAGAGATATTTCAAAACTAATTACTCTTACAAATGAGCTATTTAGCCATTATGATGACAAAACTCTCTCTAAGATTAATAGTTTATTTAAAAAAATAGAGACTTTCAACAGTGAAAATCAAAATATTTTACAAAACTATATCGCATTTAAGTCGACATTTAACAAATACATTACACTCAAAAAAGAGCTAGGAGTAAACCATAAAAGTGGCGCTCACGGTAAACTAAGAGCAACTATACATAAAACTGAAACTATTTTAAAAAAGTTAGTTAAAGTTTTAAAACTACACATTCAAGATAGCATTGATAATACAAAATTCAATATGTTAATTTTTCTTTTAGTATATATTGTAATAATTAGCATAATAATGTCAAGGGTAATTAGTTCAATTAACAGTAGAGTTAAGAATTTAAAAGATGTAATTACATGTATATCTGAGAGTAAAGACCTAAGCAATCTTGTAAAAGTTGATCACAGAGATGAGATTGGTAGCATTAAAGATACACTTAATGAGTTAATATCATCTTTTAAAACTGTAATGAGTAGAGCCGTTATTATCTCAACAGATACAAAAAATGTAGCAACTGAACTTGATAATACAGCTTCAATATTAGAAAATGATTCAAATAAAATGCAGTTATCAATAGATGAAATAAGCAATCTTGTTGCAGATGTTGGAACAAACTTAGATGAAACAGAGGAGTTAGCAGTATCAAATACAGAGGATTTACTAAATACTCAAGATATATTACAACATTTTGTTGATAACTTAACTGGTGTAATAAATATGATTGAAAATGCCAATATTCGTCAAGGTGAACTATCAAATAAAGTCTCATCTCTTTCTAACCAAGCGGCTGACATAAAAAATGTATTAAGTATAATTGGAGAAGTTGCAGAACAGACTAACCTATTGGCATTAAATGCAGCTATAGAAGCAGCAAGAGCAGGTGAACATGGTAGAGGGTTTGCCGTTGTTGCAGATGAAGTACGAAAATTAGCAGAACGTACACAGAAATCGCTTAGTGAGATAAGTGCTACAACCAATATTATTACTCAAAATATTACTGAAATATCTTCAGATTCAGAGATTAGTTCAAAAGAGAATAGTCTTGTAGCACAAAAAGCTATTGTACTCACTTCAGAAGCAGAAAGTACAATCGTTCAACTTAAAGATACAGTAAACTCTGCTAAATCGTTAGTAAATAAAAATACCTATATAGCAACAAGAACAAAAGCGTTAATTAAAGAGATGGATTCTGTTGTAGAAATTGTGCAGACAAATAGTAAATTATCAATATCTATAAATGATGCATCTACACAACTAGCTAACAAAGCAGATATGTTAAATAGTGACCTAAGTACATTTAAAGTCTAAATATTCTCTTGAGACTCTTTAACAGTCTCAAACTCTAGCTTTGCCTCTTCTAATATCTTTTGTGCATCACTCAGTGCGTTCATACCATCTTTGTAGTATTTTACACTATCTTGAAGTGTTACTTCTGGATTCATAAGTTTTTGTAGTATCTCTTTTGAATTTTCTAGTTTTTTTTCAAAATCTTTTGATGTTGCCATTTTAATTGCCCTTTAATGCGCTCTCTATGTAAGAGCTAAATTTTTCCGTTTCAACTAAAAAGGCATCATGCCCATAGTCGCTCTCAACTTCTAAATAGTTACTTTGTTCCTCTTTACCAATACGCTTCATTGCATGATGTATCTCTAGCATCTCTTTTGGAGTAAAGAGCATATCACTCTCAAAGCTTATTAAATAGAGATTTGCACGAATAGACTTTAAAGCATTTTCTAGTGAATCATACCCTCTGCTTATGTCAAAAATATTGATAGCTTTTATAATGTAGAGATAACTAAGAGGATCAAAGCGTTGTGAAAAATTATATGCGTTGTATTCTAAATATCTCTCAACTTGAAACTGTCCAAAAAGTTCATAAAGCCCATCCGTTCGTGTATATTCACGACCAAATTTTTTATCCATTGAGTCGTGTGATAAAAAGCTAATATGACCAGCCATTCTAGCAACTGAAAGTCCTGAAAGACCATTTTCTTTAATATCTTCAGGGTTATAGTACCCACCTGCAAAAGATGGATCTTTTAAAATTGCCTCTTGAGATATTTTATTAAATGCAATCGCCCATGGTCTTGTTGCACTAGTAGATGCTAACATAATTATATTTTTTGCAAACCTAGGAAAATCTACACCAAACTGAAGGGCCTGCATTCCACCCATTGAACCACCAATAATTGCATGAACTTTATAGATACCAAGTGATGAGTAAAGTATATTTTGAGCATGAACCATATCTTTAATCGTTAAGACTGGAAATTTATAGCGGTAGGGTTCCATAGTTGGATAAACTGATGACATTGGGCCAGAGGAGCCAAAACAGCTTCCAATTACATTTGTACATATTACAAAATATTTGTCAGTATCAATAGCTTTTTGTGAACCAATTAAAGCATTCCACCACCCTGGTTTACTCTCACCCTCATACTGACCAGCAGCATGATGATTTCCAGTTAATGCATGACAAATTACAATTATATTACTCTTATCCTCATTCATCTGACCATATGTCTCATATGTAATGTCATAAGGTTCAAGTATACGACCACTCTCTAAATAGAGTGGATTTGTAAAATGAGCTGTTTTAGTGATAACTTTCATTAAAAGAGATTATACTTTATCTAGTGCCTGTTTAATATCTTCAATTAAATCTTTTGAAGCTTCAAGTCCAGCACTAATGCGAATTAAACCAGCAGGAACACCAGCCTCTTCTAACTCTTTTGGCGAGAGTTGCATGTGAGTTGTGCTTGCTGGATGCGTGATAATTGACTTACTATCTCCAATGTTTACAACTAAAGAGTAAAGTTCAGTTGCATCAACAACACGTTTAGCAGCCTCAATATCACTCACCTCAAAACTAAGCAATCCACTTGCTCCATTTGAAAGATATTTAGCAGCTTTTTCGCTATTTTTATCACTTTTAAGTGCTGGATAATTTACTTTTGATACTTTTGGGTGAGCTTCTAAATACTCAGCTAGTGCTAGGGCATTTGAAGAGTGTTCTCTCATTCTAAGTGTTAGTGTCTCAAGTCCTTGAATAAACAGCCAAGAATTAAATGGAGATGGCGTTGCACCTAAATCACGAAGAAGTGAAAGACGTGTACGAAGAGTAAAAATAGGAAGAGGAACATCCACATAAACAAGACCATGGTAACTCTCATCTGGCTCATTAAAACACTCATAACGAGGATTATTTTTAATCAATTCAACCAAGTTTTCACGTTCAACTATAATCCCACCAATTGCAAGTCCTTGTCCTGTTGTATATTTACTAGCACTATGAACAACAATATCTACACCATACTCAATAGGTTTACACAGAATAGGAGTTGCAACAGTATTATCAACAATAGAGATAATTTTATACTTTTTAGCAACACTTACTATAGCTTCAATATCTGCAACATCTATACTAGGATTTGTAATTGTCTCAAAGAAAATTGCTTTAGTTTTATCATCAATCAAAGCCTCTATTTCAGCTGGATTTTGAACATCAAAAAATCTAGCCTCTATTCCAAAACGCTTTAATGTATGAGAAAATAACGTTACTGAACCACCATAAAGTTGTTTTGCTGCTATAAAGTTATCTCCTGCTTTTGCAACATTTGCAATTGCATAAAAAATTGCAGACATACCACTAGAAGTTGCAAGTCCAGCAACTCCACCCTCCATAGCAGCCATTCTTTTCTCAAAAACGTCACTTGTAGGATTATTCAATCTTGTATAGATATTACCCAACTCTTTTAGAGCAAACAAGTTTGCAGCATGCTCAACATCGCGAAATTCGTACGCTGTTGATTGGTAAATTGGAACAGCCATTGTTCCTTGACTATCTTTTTCATAACCTTGATGCAGTGCTAAAGTTTGTTGTTCCATACTTTTGTCCTTTTTATTTAAACGTGGTAGTTTGGTGCCTCTTCTGTGATATAAACATCATGTACATGACTCTCTTTAAGTCCTGCACTTGTAATCTCTACAAATTCTGCTTTTTCCCAAAGTGTTGGTATATCTTTTGAGCCGCAATAACCCATAGATGAACGTAGACCACCGAGTAGTTGATGTACAACTGAACCCATTGAACCACGGTGAGGAACACGTCCTTCGATTCCCTCAGGAACTAACTTCTCAGTTGCAGTTCCCTCTTGAAAGTATCTATCTGTACTTCCTTGTTTCATTGCACCAATTGAGCCCATTCCACGATACGCCTTATATTGGCGACCTTGATACATTATCATCATTCCAGGACTCTCATCTGTTCCAGCTAAAAGTGAACCAATCATAATTGAGCTTGCACCCACTGCTAATGCTTTTGCAACATCACCAGAGTATTTAATTCCACCATCAGCAATAACAGGAACACCATGTTTTTCGCCAACCTTAGCACACTCTTCAATAGCACTAATTTGTGGCATTCCTACACCAGAAACAATTCTTGTTGTACAGATTGAACCAGGTCCAATTCCAACTTTAACACCATCAGCGCCAGCTTCAATTAATGCTTCAGTTGCTTCTGCAGTTGCTACATTGCCAGCTACAACATCAACAGCAAGCTCCTCTTTTATAGCTTTTACTGTATCCATAATACCTTTTGAGTGACCATGTGCTGAATCTAAAACTAAAACATCAACTCCAACTTCAACTAGCGCGCGAGCACGATCTAGTTGCCCTACTCCAATTGCTGCACCAACACGAAGACGACCAAAATCATCTTTATTTGCATTTGGATACTCTATCTTTTTGCGAATATCTTTAATAGTAATCAGGCCTTTAAGGTTTCCATTTTCATCTACAACAGGAAGCTTTTCTATCTTGTTCTTATGCATTACTTTGGCAGCCTCTTCAAGAGTCGTACCTTTTCTAGTTGTAATTAGTGGCATAGCAGTCATTGTTTTCATAACCATTTTTTGCATATCTGTCTCAAAACGCATATCACGATTAGTCAAGATTCCAAGCAATTTATCGTGAGGATCAACAACAGGTACACCAGAGATTTTATAGTTATCCATTATCTCTTTTGCTTCACCTAATGTTGCATCTGGTGCTACATAAATTGGATCAATTATAATCCCACTTTCGCTTTTTTTAACTTTCTTAACTTCCATAACTTGAGTATCAACATCCATATTTTTGTGAATGATTCCCATTCCACCAAGTCTAGCCATTGAAATAGCAGCTTTATGCTCAGTTACAGTGTCCATTGCAGCTGATACCAAAGGCATATTTAAAGAGATGTTACGGCTAAATTTAGTATCTAATGAGACCTCTTTAGGTAAAATTTCTGAATATTGAGGAACTAAAAGTACGTCTTCAAATGTTAAAGCTTTTTTACGAATGTTCATAGTATTTTCCTTATTTTAATGCTCTTTCTAAACTTAATGCTCCATCAAACAATGTCTGTTCATCGTAAGGTTTTGCTATAAACTGCAGTCCAATTGGCAACCCATTGTCATCTCCACACGGAACACTAATAGCAGGTAGTCCTGCTAAATTTACAGAGATTGTATATATATCACTTAGGTACATCTGCAGAGGGTCTTTTTTACTTCCAAACTCAAATGCAGCGGTTGGTGTAACTGGACTTAGAACTAAATCTACTTCTGCAAAGATTTTATCATACTCATTTTTTATTAGCTGTCTACTTTTTTGAGCTTTAACATAATATGCATCATAATAACCGCTAGATAGTACAAAGTTTCCAAGCAAAATTCTACGTTTTACCTCATCTCCAAAACCTTCACTCCTAGTACGAACATACATATCTTTTAAATCATCACCAGCAACACGATTTCCATAACGTACACCATCATAACGAGCTAAGTTTGTTGTAGCCTCAGCAGTTGACGTAATGTAGTATGCAGATACATCATATTTAGCATCCATCAAGCTTTTATGAACAATTGTATGACCCTGCTCTTCTAAAACCTTCATTGCATTTGCATATGAATCTTGAACTGCTTTGTCTGCACCATCAATATAATTATCAATAACAGCAATTTTTAATTTTCTGTTAGGATTTAAATTTTGGCTTACTTTTTCATATGAAATATCAGCACTTGTACTATCTTTTTCATCATATCCACTAATGATGTCATACAAAATTGCAGCATCTTCAACATTTTGTGTCATTGGCCCAATTTGATCGAGACTGCTTCCATAGGCACTCAAGCCATAACGACTAACACGTCCATAAGTTGGCTTCATTCCAACAATCCCACAAAATGCAGCAGGCTGGCGGATTGAACCACCTGTATCGCTTCCAAGTGCTGCAATTGCAATTCCAGCACCAACTGCTGCTGCGCTTCCACCACTACTTCCACCAGGAACACGTGATTTATCATGAGGATTTAATGTTTTTCCATAAAAGCTAGTTTCAGTTGAGCTTCCCATCGCAAACTCATCCATATTTGCACGACCAAATGGGCTAACTCCACTCTCTCTCATATTCTTAATAACTGTAGCATCATATGGAGCGATGTAGTGTTGTAATATTTTACTTCCACCACTTACATTCCAGCCAGTCACTTGAATATTATCTTTTACTAAAATAGGAACACCATCACCGCTCTCTTCTAAACCAATATAAGCGTTAATATCTTTTTTAGCTTCTATCTTCTCTTTTAGTTCAGCTTTTAACTCACTAAGCTGAGCCTCATTCATTGCAAGAGCCTCTTTTAAAGTTACCACCTATATCTCCTTTTTAGCTTTTTTAACAGCTACTACACCAAGTGCTGTTATGATTAATATTAGAACAATTGTAACGCCAATAAATAGTGGAGTTGGAGCACTATTTAGCATTCATAACCTCATCACATCTTTTACAAAGTGTATCCTCTTTGTTAGCTGAAAATTTCCAGCATCTTGGACATTTATGTTCTTCTGCTTTAACTATATAAAATCTATCACCGCTAAGTTCAAAACTACCCATATCGCTATCTGAAATTTTATCTTTAACTCCACTAACCATAAACCAATCTTCAGCTTCAATTGAATCTGTATCTCTAATAATTTTTGAATCTGTAAATAGTTCTAATTCTAAAGTACTTTTTATAGTTTTCTCTTTTTTCAAAGCATCTACAATCTCAGAGAATTTATCACGTGCATTAATCATATACTCTGCATCAAAACTGGTTTTTACTTCTGGTAACTTGACATACTCGTAATCAAAAATATCTTCAACATCACCTTTTATAATTGCTGGAGCGTGTTCTAAAATCTCATCTGCTGTATATGTCAATACTGGGGCAATAAGACCAAGAAGAGAGCGTACTATTAGAGCCATAGTGCTCTGGCTTGCACGTCTATGAGGTGCATCTTTATCGTCACAATACAATCTATCTTTACATAAATCCATGTAAATACCACTAAGTTCATTTACAATGTAATTATTTAGAAGGCTCATAGCCTTTACAAAATCATAAACAACAAATGCTTCATGTACTTCATTAAAGACTTCATAAGAACGAGCTAAAATCCAGTTATCTACTACACTCATCTCATCAAATTCAGAAATTTTCTCTAAATCATTTATATTTGCTAATAAGAATCTAAAGGTATTTCTAAGTTTACGATACTGTTCAGAAGTCTGTTTTAAAATTGCATTACTAATTTTTAAGTCATTTTGATAATCACTTGTCGCTACCCAAAGACGTAAAATTTCACTACCATACTCTTTTAAAACTTTGTCAGGTGCAACAACGTTACCCTTAGACTTACTCATCTTCTCACCCTTATCATCAACAGTAAAACCATGAGTAAGAACTGCTTTATAAGGTGCTTGATGTTCAACTGCCGTACTTAAAAATAGTGAGCTTTGAAACCAACCACGATGTTGATCACTTCCCTCTAAATATAAATCAGCAGGATATGAGCCTGCGTCATAGTTACGGCTTTTTAAAACTGCTTTCCAAGTTGCTCCACTATCAAACCAAACATCTAAAATATCTTCTACTTTTTCAAGTTCGTCTGCTTTAAAACCACTTCCAGGATATAACAACTGCTCAATTGGCATACTAAACCAAACATCAGTTCCACGCTGCTCAAAAATCATCGCAGTAAAATTTAAAACTTTTTCATCCAACACTGGTTTACCAGTAGCTTTTTCACGAAAAAGTGCAATAGGAACACCCCAATCTCGCTGACGACTAATACACCAATCAGGACGATTTTCTACCATCGTACCAATTCTATTGTATCCAGTAGCTGGAATAAACTTTGTATCACCAATCTCTTGCGTTGCAATGTTTCTAAGTGTTCTATTTTCACTTTCAGGAACCGCATCAACAGAGATAAACCACTGTTTAGTGGCACGATATATTAGTGGAGTTTTAGAACGCCAACAGTGTGGGTATGAGTGAGAGAATGTACTCTTTTTAAGAAGAGACGCACCTAAAAACTCTAAGATTCTCTCATTTGATTTAAATACATGCTGTCCTACAAAACTATCCGCTTCAGGTAAAAGCTTTTCACGAACAACAGTCTCATCATAGCATCCACGTTCATCAACTGGCATTACAACTTCTAAATCATAAAGTAGTCCAACACGGTAATCGTCTTCACCATGACCAGGGGCTGTATGAACTGCTCCACTACCACCATCCATTAAAACATGTTCACCTAAAACAATGTGAGAATTTCTACCATTAAGAGGGTTTAGAGCAATTAAATTTTCTAACTCTTTTGCATCAAACTCTTTTGTAATTCTCTGTGACACTACACCATCTTCTAGTAAGCTCTCATGTCTTGCTTTAGCAACTATATGACCACTTTCTGTAAGAACATACTTCTCATCAGGATTTAAACTAATTCCTGTATTTGCTGGAAGTGTCCAAGGTGTTGTTGTCCAAATAACTAAAGCAGCATTTTCAACACCAAGTTTTTCTTTCGCCTCACTGTTTAACTCAAAAGCGACATAAATTGAAAAATCTACTTTATCTGCATACTCTACTTCAGCCTCAGCTAAAGCTGTGCGCTCAGCCCAACTCCAATAAACTGGTTTACTACGTTCAATCAATAAACCTTTGCTAGCAACATCACAAAGAGTTCTATAAATATTTGCTTCAAAAGCATAATCCATAGTTAAGTATGGTTTATCCCAATCAGCAATAATTCCAAGCTGTTTAAATTCATCTCTTTGAATACCTACAAACTTTGCAGCATGAGCGCGACATAGTCCACGAACTTCAGCGGTGCTTAATGCCTCTTTCTTTGCTTTTGAACCAAGTTTTTTCTCAACCTGCTGTTCAATCGGTAGACCATGGCAATCCCAACCTGGGGTAAAGCGTACAGATTTTCCATTAAAATAGTTAAACTTAACAATAATATCTTTTAATGTTTTATTTAAAGCATGTCCAATATGTGTGTGTCCATTTGCATATGGAGGTCCATCATGAAGTGTAAAGCTCTCAACAGCATCTTTACGCTTTGTCTTCATCTTTGTATATACATCACGTTCGTACCACGAAGCATAACGCTTTGGCTCATTCTGCGCTAAGTTTCCACGCATCGCAAAAGTTGTGTTTGGAAGTAGGAGGGTCTCTTTATAATCCATGTGTAATTCACTCCTGAAAAATTTTCGCATTATAACTAATGAGTAGTTAATATATGCTATGATTTTTCCTATGAAATCAACACTACTATTTGTCGGAACTAGATTTCGACTCAATCAAATGTTAAATAACTACATTCAACGTCATATTAGCGTTGAGGGTATTAACGCACAAAGTATAATTTACTTTGATTCAAATGACAAAGATTTACTACTTGAGCTTGAGCGTCTATTGAATCTTAACCTTAATCTTCTTATCGCAACTGATGAACAATCATTTTCACTAATGGGTAAAATGTTATGTACTCTAACAGGTGACAATCAAGTTCTATTTGATGATATGCTTTTGCCATCTAAAACAAGTGTATATGAACAAAATAGTTATCTTTTAGAGCATAACAGTAGCCGTATCAACGTTCTACTTACTCAAACATCTGAAGAGCTTCCTCCTATTCTTTTAAATCACACTTCAGACAAAGCACAACTTCATATTTTTGAAGAAGAAAATCCACTTATACTGCTTGAACCTCTTGCAAAAACTTTTGAAGTAGATATGAATCTAATAAAAATAGTAGATGGATGGCTCTTACTTGAAGCACAAAGTAGAAAATTTGGTCATTTGGCTAAGTTTATTGAAAAAAGTACAACACTACTAAGTAAAAAAATTATAGCCTCCACAGATCCAATAACGTATATCATCGAGAAACTAGCACATAGTGGGAAAAAGATTACATTTGCAGAGAGCTGTACAGGCGGACTTCTTGCATCATTAATAACTTCACGAAGTGGTTCATCTGCTGTATTTAATGGCTCGCTAGTGACATACTCAGATAAATTAAAGTCTGAATGGCTTGGAGTAGATGAAAAAATATTAGAAAAGCATGGCGCAGTTAGTGAACAAACTGTTGCGAATATGCTACTTGGCTCACTATCAGTTACAAAAGATGATTATGCCTTAGCTATTAGTGGTATTGCAGGTCCAACTGGGGGTAGTGAAGAGAAACCAGTAGGTACTGTAATTATAGGTGCTGCGATGGAAGGAAAAACCCTTGTAAGAAGCTGTATGTTCGCAGGGGACAGGAAATATATTCAAGAGCAGAGTGCATATACTGCATTAAAAATGTTACTTGAATTAGATAATGAACTATTCTTTGCTAATCTTCTTGACAATTAAGAACAATTTACCTATAATTTCGCCTCATGTCTCGTTAGCTCAGTCGGTAGAGCATTTCCCTTTTAAGGAAGTGGCCGTTGGTTCGAATCCAACACGGGACACCAGTTTTAATGTTGCAAACCAAAAGACCCTTTCGTCTAGTGGCCAAGGACATTATCACTTCATGGTAATAACAGGGGTTCAAATCCCTTAGGGGTCGCCATACATTTAATTGTTATTTTGGTCGCTTAGCTCAGTTGGTAGAGCGCTACCCTTACAAGGTAGATGTCACAAGTTCGAGTCTTGTAGCGACCACCATTTTTATAATTGTTACATTTTAGTGCGGTGGTAGTTCAGTTGGTTAGAATATCGGCCTGTCACGCCGAGGGTCGCGAGTTCGAGTCTCGTCCACCGCGCCATTTAATTAGACGTTTTGACAAACGGTCGCTTAGCTCAGTTGGTAGAGCGCTACCCTTACAAGGTAGATGTCACAAGTTCGAGTCTTGTAGCGACCACCATTTTATAATTGTTACATTTTAGTGCGGTGGTAGTTCAGTTGGTTAGAATATCGGCCTGTCACGCCGAGGGTCGCGAGTTCGAGTCTCGTCCACCGCGCCACTTTCTTTGTTAATTCCTATATTTACTACTTTTTATTAAAAAACCTATATAACTCTTGTGACATAGTATCTATCATAAACGATTTAAAAGTACCGTCACTCAAAATTTTATTGAACATCTCTTCATTTACATTTTTCTTTGTAAGCAATGTTTTTAAGAAAAATCCTTTTTTAAACTGCTCTTCAAACTCTTCATAGCTATTTACTTTTGCAATATCTTTTAAATCACTATTTTTTTTATGTGCTTCAAGTGGCTGATCAAAAAAAGCCAGCCTATCTTCGTCTGAAAGTTCCAACCCAAAAAGATTATTTATCCTCTCTATTAAACTATTTAAATCTTCTTCTTCTTGAATTTTAGTTCTACTACTTCCAGTAGTAAAGCCAACTAAAGTTTCTCCACCGTCACCTAAAGATATATCTTCACCATTTATCTCATCACCATTCATTCGTTTTAATTTGTAAAAATCTAAATTCAACAACTCATCAAGCTCAACTTTTGTAAATATATCTTTAGGAAACTTTTTAAGCATACCGCTAAGATAAATAGACATCATATATAAAGATACTTTTTTAATAGGGTAAATTTGTATAAGAAAGTTATAAGCCCGAAAAAATTTAATTACATAGGTTTTAAATTCATCTTGCTTCTCTATAGTATCTATTTTTTTAAATCTATCTATCGATACATTTATAAGATTATCCATAGTTGCTACCTCCGTAGCACCTCTTTTATTTTTTAAATACAGTTCGACATAATCTTTTACATCTTGCTCATAACAGACATTAAACTCATCTATTTTGTGATAAAACTCAAAAATTATATTTGGATCTGTCATCTCCTCAACATTTGATTGCGTATAGTATTTAGCAAATGATTTTTGTATAGTTTTAATATCATTTACAAAATCTAATATAAAAGTATGACTTTTGCCTTTTGTAGTTCTGTTAAGTCTTGATAGTGTTTGAACTGCTTTCACATCGCTTAACATCTTATCTACATACATAGCAGATAGTTTTGGTTGGTCAAATCCTGTTTGGTATTTATCTGCAACTATTAAAAATTTTATACTATTATCTGAATCAAAAGTATCAGGTAACTGAGACTCTTTTATATTATTTAAACTCTCTTCACTGTATTTTATTCCATCATCTTCAAGTTCACCAGAAAAAGCTATAAGAGATTTAACATAAGGATAGTGTGTCGCTAAATACTCATCTAGCATAAGCTTATACTTTAGGGCATGGAGTCTGGAACTTGTTACTATCATAGCTTTAGCTTTATTATCTATCCATAAAGCACGATTTAGCATAAAATCTTCTACTATTACTCTTACTTTTTGAGCAATATTATGCTCATTTAAATTTATAAACTTTCCTATAGCCTTATTTGCTCCACTTTTATCAAACATAGGATTATCTTTTATTTTCTTACCTATTTTAAAATAAGTATCACTAACCATATAGTTTTTTAAAGTATCTAGTATAAAGCCCTCTTCAATCGCTTGTCTCATGGAGTACAAATGAAATTCATGCGGTAACCCATCATCACCGACACGACCAAATATCTGCATTGTTTTATCTTTTGGAGTAGCCGTAAATGCAAAAAAACTAAGATGTCTTGTGTCTGTAATACTTTCAAGAATTTTGTTTACATCATCTTCTGTAGTTTTCTCATACGACTTATCAATATTTTTTGCCTCTGCTAAAGTTTTTCCAGCAAGTGTCTGTTTTAAGTAGTTTACATTTTCTCCACTTGTACTAGAATGTGCTTCATCTATGATAATCGCATACTTTTTCTTCTGCATAGAATCTATCTTTTTGTAAGCATAAGAAAATTTCTGGATTGTTGTTATAATTATTTTGGCACTATTTTTTAGAGCAATTGCTAAGTCATCAGAATTTTTTGTTTTATCAATTTTTACTACCAAGCCCTTGGTTTTATCTAATTGGTAGATTGCATCTTGTAGCTGTTTGTCAAGTATCTTTCTATCTGTTATTACTATAACACTATTAAAAATTGGTTCTTCATTTTCATCACTTAGTTTTGAAAGTTTATGAGCGAGCCAAGAAATTGAGTTTGTCTTACCACTTCCTGCACTATGCTGAATTAAGTATTTTTCACCTGTACCATTTTTCTTTACATCTGCAACTAACTCTTTTACAACATCTAGTTGATGATAGCGTGGAAACATCGCAGTTTTTTTACTGTGGTCTTTCTCATCAACTTTTATAAAATAGAAATTTCTAAATATATCAAGCAAAGAGTCTTTTAAAAGTATATCTTCCCACAAGTAGTGAGTTTTTAATTTTGTTTTGTCTGTTGGTGTTGGGTTACCTGCTTTTTCTTCATTACCTTTGTTAAATGGCAAAAAGAAAGTATCTTTACCTTTTAACTCAGTTGTCATAGATACAGTCTCATTATCAACAGCAAAATATATCAATGTTCTTGTGTTGAACTCACTTATTTTTGTTTTATAACTTCTATCTAGTCTAAATTGATTCTCGGCATCTTTAGTATCTTGATTTGTATATCTGTTTTTTAGCTCTATAACCACTACTGGAAAGCCATTTAAAAAGAGCACTAAATCGATAGATGTTTTTGCATTTTTATCAAAGTAAAGTTGACGTGTTATTGAAAATATATTTTTCTTATATAAATTTATAGTTTCAGGGTTTTTATTGTTATTTGGTTTAAAAAAGATTAGCTTTAAATTTTGAGATAGTGAGTAGTCCTCAACACCATTACGAAGTATTGCTATCAAACCTTTTTGCTTAATATTAGTGTCAATAACCTCTACTAGTTTATTTTCCCATTTAGCACCATAAGCTTTTTTGAAGTCATCAAGTAACTCTTTTTGAGAAGATTCAATAAACTCTGCAAGTTGAGCTACATTTAAAGAGTTGTCTCTATCAAAATCGCTACTTACTGTTTGTCTGTAACCGTTTTCAACTATGCTATCTTCTATAAGCTGTTCAATCTCTTTTTCTAAAATCTGTGCCATTACACCACCTTAACTTTGATACTTTTGCTTTGCATTTTCTATAGCCTTATGAAGTCGTTTCTCAAACTCTTCTATTGGAGGTAAAATTGTTAAGTATTTAGCTACATGAATATCACTTTTTTCAAGTTCTAATAACTCTATTTGCTCTTGGTTTTTATCGCTACAAAGTATAATGCCTAGAGGTGTGCTTTCATCTTCCTCTTTTTCATACTTCTCTAAATATTTTAAGTACAATTCCATCTGCCCTTTATACTCAGATTTAAACTTTCCTAATTTCAAATCAAGTGCAACCAATCTTTTTAGTTTACGATTGTAAAACAGTAAATCTATATAAAAATCATCTTCTCCTATTTGAATTCTTTTTTGTCGTGCAATAAAGCTAAAACCGTTTCCAAGTTCTAAAATGAAGTTCTCAATATCTCTTAAAATAGCATCTTCTAAATCTTTTTCTAAGTATCTGTCATTTAATTCTAAAAAGTCTAACACATAGGGGTCTTTCAAAACCATGTTTGGAGTTACTTCACCATCTTTTAGTCTCTCCATCTCATAAGAGATTAATTCATCTGGTTTTTTTGATAGCACAGTTCTTTCATATAGCATAGAATCTATTCTATTATTTAATGTTCTTGTACTCCAATTATCAAGTTTAGCCATCTCTATATAAAATGTTCTTTTTAGCTCATCTTCTATAGAAATTAAACTTCTTATATGTGTCCATGTCAATTGTGAACTCAATGAGTTCACAATCTTTTCATCATTAAAAACTTTATAAAATTTAATCATATGGAAAAGGTTTCTTTTAGAAAAACTATTTCCAAACTCTTTTACCAACTGTGTACTCACTGAGTTCACAACCTTATTTCCATAATCTGCACGAGAATTATTTAAAATATCTTGATTGATTTTAAAACCAATTTGCCAATACATTAAAGTCAAAGATGAGTTTACATTAACGGCTACTTTTTCTTTTGTACTAGCTATTAAATCTTTTAATTCTAATACTAAGTTGTCATTTTGCAGTAGTTCACCCATTTTAACTCCTCTATAAAATTTCGATTTTTCCAGTCACAGCTTGGCTTATTAGAGATTCTTTGGCAAGTTTTAATTTGATTATACTTTGTTTTGTTTTATTTATAGTTTTATCAAAATAGATTAGCTTTTCATCGAGGTAGTTTGAGATTAGTTTTTGTTCATCTTTTGAAGGAGATGGAAAATAAAATTTTTTAAACTCTTCAGCTGGAAGTCTCCATCTGCCCAGTTGAGATGAACCTTGACCAAAAGCATAAAATATTTGGTTTTTATATCCCATTTGAAACAGATAAAGAAAATATGATGAAACACTATTTTTATCAGTTAAAGTAAAAACTCTATAATCAGGACTTGTAACACCTTTACTCTTTGCAATATCAACATAACCAGTTAATAAGTCCATGTGATTCATAGCAAAATCACCAATATTTACAATTTGATATTTTGAATAATCCATTGAAAGTTGTCCACCACCTGTTGTAGTGTCTTTTACTTTTATACCAGTTTGAGTAATAGATAAAATATTAAAACCAAGTTTTCCTGCTATTCTTTTTTGAATTTTAAATAGATATTTAGATTTTTTAACTTGCCAACTTTTAGGAACATTACCAAGCCACTCTATGCCGCTTGTTTCTAACTCTGTTTTTTCTCTTTTGACAGTTTTTAATTTTCCATTCTGTTCTACTACTTTTAGTTTTCCAGTAACTATTTCACTGATGAGACTCTTTTTTGCATCTTCAAGCTTTTTGATAAGAAATTCTTTTTTTGAGAGAGCATCATCAAAAATTTTACTTTTTTCATCTAGAAAATTTGCTATTTTTTGCTGTTCATTATTTTCAACAAATGGAAAATTTTTAAATTTATCCAAATTAATATTGTTTTGCGTATTGCTTGTAGAAGTCGAAAGTACATAATTTTCTAAAAATTTTAAATAATACTTAGAAAATTGCTTTTGTTTTTCATTCTTTAAAAGTAGCCCTAATAAAGCTTGATTTGTTACCGCTTTAATCTTTAATTCTGACACTTTTCCTATTGTCGCAAAAATAGAATATAATAATGTACCTTCATCTAAAATAGTTAAATTTTTTTCTTCTATACCTTTTGATGTTAAAGATTTTTTTGTTTTATAAATAAAATCACTTTTACTCATGTCAGTAATTGTTATAAAAGGTATACCTTTTTCAAAATCAGTATAGTTCTCATAATTAGATGAATTTGGAGTTCCGCCACTAATCATAGATTTAAAAATATATTTTAATCTACTAACTTCCCAACCACTAGGAATATTCCCAAGCCACTCAACACCACTATGCTTTAGTTCACTCTGTTCTCTAACTCTATACATCATTAAGCTAGTAACTCTTTTAAATCTTCATTTATAGAACTCTCTAGTTCTCTTATATCTGCCATTATATCTTCAAAATCATCTAACTTTTTATACTCATAAAAGTGTCTTGTAAATGGTAACTCATAACCTATATTTTCAAATGTAGATTCATCTAGCCATGATGATACTAAGTGAGGTTTCACCTCTTCATAGTAGTACTCTTTTATATCTTTTTTGAGTGGAATCGACTCAGTGTCTTTTGTTATGAGTAGGTTTTGTTGTGAAGCTGTAAGCGTGACATTTAAGTACTTTATAAACTCTTTTTTAGATTTAAACTCTTTTTCCTCATATTCTATGGTTTGAAGTTTTTTAATGATTTGCTTTTGAAGAGGCTCAGAGAGTTTTTTAAACTTCTCTTGGTCTTTATCATTCTCTTGTAGCTCTTCATCTGTTTTTGGTCTTTCAACTGTTACTTTTGTGTACCCAAAGTCGCTGTTGTCAAAAATTTTAGAGTACTTAGTGCTTTCAAAACTTTTATATATTTTCTCTATATCTGTTATCTGCTCAGCAGTTATAAACTTTCTTTTATTGCCTAAAGACTTTCTCATTGGTTTTGAAAAGTCACTTGCATTTACAAGTTGTATTTTACCTTTTCTTATTTTGCTTTTCTTATTTGTAAGTACCCAAATATAAGTAGAAATTCCAGTATTGTAAAAAAGGTCAGTTGGAAGAGATATGATTCCCTCTAGCATATCATTTTCTATAATCCATTTTCTTATATTACTCTCGCCGCCACCTGCGTCACCCGTAAATAGTGGAGAACCGTTAAAAATGATAGATATACGACTACCCTCACTGTCTATTATCATTTTATTTATCATGTTTTGTAAGAAAAGCAATGAGCCGTCACTTACTCTTGGTGTTCCAGCTCCAAAACGTCCTTTAAAGCCATAAGTTTCACTCTCATTAACTACATAACTTTGTTCTTTCTTCCACTGCACTCCAAAAGGAGGATTTGAGATAAGGTAGCGGTAGTGTCTACCTTTGTGCCCATCTTCTGTAAGTGTATTTCCAAAAACTATGTTGTCAGTATTTTGCCCTTTTATAAGCATGTCAGCTTTACAAATAGCGTAAGATTCATCGTTTATCTCTTGACCGTATAGTTCTACCTTTGCATCTTTATTTTGGCTTAATATATACTTTTGTCCAACAGACAACATTCCACCAGTACCACAACAAAAATCAGCTATAGAGATGACTTTACCTTTTTTATGAATAAGCTCATCTCTTTCTAAAAATAACATTCCCATACAAAGTTCTATAACTTCTCTTGGTGTGTAGTGGTCTCCAGCTTCTGCATTCTCTTTAAACTTTCGTATAAGCTCTTCAAAGATGTAACCCATCTCTTGATTACTTAAAGATTTTGGGTGAAAGTCTATTTTGTTAAACTCTTCTATCACATGGTATAGTTGACTATTTTTTGCTAGCTTATCTATCTCTTTGTTAAAATCAAAGTGAGCGATTATATCTTTTATGTTTGAAGAAAAACCTTGTAAGTAGTTTATGAGATTTTCTTTTAAATTGTCTTGATCATCAATTAGATTTTCAAAAGTAAATGCAGAAATATTATAAAATGCAAGCCCGTTAAGTTCTGCTTTTATAATCTCTTCTTGTGACTCAATTGGAATATTCTCATAAAGTTTATAGAGTTTTAAAATCTCATCTTTTTTCGGAGATATAACGCTGTCAAATCTTTTTATAACACATAAAGGTAATATGACATCACCATATTTTTCAGGTTTATATACACCTCTTAAACTCTCAGCTATTTGCCATATTAGATTTATTTTATCATTAAAGTTTTTCATAAACTTATTCTAACGACTTTCTTATTCAAATAAAGTTATAAACGCTCCTGTATCTTCACTAGACATTGGCTTAGAATATAGATAGCCTTGTATCTCATCACAACCATTTTCATACATAAAGTTTTTTTGCTCTTCAGTTTCAACACCCTCAGCAATTATTTTAATGTTAAGGTTTTGTGCAAGTGAAATAATTGCTTTAACAATAGCAGTATCATCTTTATCATCAGGAAGTCCATCAATAAATGATTTATCTATTTTCAACTTGCTAATAGGTAGGCGCTTTAGATATGACAATGATGAATAACCTGTTCCAAAATCATCAATTGCTATTTTAAAGCCCAACTCTTGCATTTTATTTAGCTTTTCAATGGAATCTTCAGGGTTTTTCATTAAGTCACTTTCTGTTATTTCAAATGCTATATATTTTTGTTCTATACATCCAACATCTTCCATTATTTTATTAACAGTAGGTATAAAATCATCCTCTTGAAGCTGTTTCATGGCAAGGTTTAGAGATAAAACTATAGGTTTTTTATTTTCTTGATTCCATTTCTTAACTTGAGCAATTGCAATTTTCATTACTAATCTATCAAGCTCTACAATCATACCAGTCTCTTCAGCTAATGGAATAAAATCAATTGGCTGAATTAATCCACGTTTTGGGTGGTTCCATCTAACTAAAGCTTCAAGCCCAATTAGAGAGTTTTCATTTTCAAAGACCTTCACTTGAGGCTGATAATATACTTCGAACTCTTCATTCTCTAATGCTTTTCGTAAGTCATTGTGTATGACAGCTCTTTTCATAGCTTTTTGAGTAAGTTCTGAAGAGTAAAATTGAAAATTATTTCGTCCCTCATCTTTAGCTTTATACATAGCACTATCTGCATATTTAAGTAAATCTTCTGTGTTTGTAGAATCTTTTGGATATATACTGATTCCTATACTTATAGTTATATACAAAATATATTTATCAATATTTATAGAATCAACTGTTTGATCCATAATTTTTCTTACTAGTTTAGAGATATTATCAATTGATTGTATATCTTCTAAAAGAATAGTGAACTCATCTCCCCCAAGTCTAGCTAAAGTGTCTTCTTGTCTAATCGCTTTTTTAAGCCTTGTACTAAATATTTTTAGTACACTATCTCCTATCGCATGTCCTAATGTGTCATTTATCTGTTTAAACTGATCTACATCTATAAATAAAAGAGCAAATTGAGTAACATTTCGCTTTGACCTTTCAATAGCATGAGTCAATCTGTCTTGTAATAAAGTTCTATTGGGAAGGTTAGTTAATGCATCATAATGCGCTTGATACTTCAGAGTTTCTTGCTGTTTTTCAAGTCTATATTCAATCTCTTTTCTTTTTGTTATATCTTCATATGTTCCAACTACACCAACTATTTCACCAGAAATATCTCTTAATGGAACTTTTGAAGTAGATACAGTAATAGTATCGCCAGAAGAGGTGGTTTGTGTCTCTTCAAATTGAAGCTTAGCCTCTCCACTATTCATAACTTCTCTATCATCATCTACATACAGTTTAGCTTCGTTTTCACTCCATGTAAGTTCAAAGTCATTTTTACCTATAAGTTCATCTGCACTATTTAACCTAGCATCATGTATAAATAGATTATTTCCTCCAAGATATACACTATCTTTATCTTTCCAAAAAATTCTTATTGGCACAGTATCAACAATATGTTGAAGAAGTTTATACTGGTTTGAAAGAGAATCTTTCAAACCTCTTTCATAAGTAACATCAACGCCTACTTGAACCATACCCTGAATATTGTCCTCTTTACTCTCTATTGGATTAAGAGAGTATTGCGTTACTGTATTTAAATGTTTATCTTCTAATTCACAATTTTTTAATTTTTCACTATTTGCAATTGCTAAACATACTGGACACTTATTTTCATCAATATCTTTAGGATGATAAAGGTTATGATTCTTAAAACCTACTATATCTGAAGCACCTTTGTCTATTATTTCACAAGCAGCTCTATTAACCTGTCTAACAATACCATGCTTATCCACAACAATTGCAGGATATGCAATAGCATCGTAAGTAGTTGAACTTTGCATCATTACTTTAAATGGCTCTTCTAGTGATGTCTTAATAATTGCTTGTAAAAGTATCCAAAATGACAAAAATTTAAAACTATGCCCAACTACATTCATTACTCCATAAAGATCAATATAAAGCGTAAAAGAGATCTCTGCAAGAATTGTTAAAATAATGCTATAGTTCATAGCTTTTCTAATTACGCTACTAAACTCATTTGCATATATTTTGTTAATGTAAAGAGTTAATAATAAAATAGAAATTACAAAATACTCTAAATTAACCTTTAGCTGAGTTAAGCCCTCTCCTGGCACAAATAACTTAAGAGGTGAACTCATAGCAACATATATTACTATACTAACTATAATAGCAAACAGAAGGGATACTTGATATTTTTTATACTCCCTGTACCTCATAAATGGTGCAGTTAATAGAATACTAGCCTCAAATATCCTAGCTAATATCCAAAAGGATGTTGATGTATTTGTATCTTCAATATAGTAAAGACTCATACCTACATATGTTTGAGTATGCATCACATCAAGAATGGCAACCCAAAAGTAACCCAAACCAATAAAAAGTAAATACCTGTTTTTTGTAAATGTATATGTATAATATGTAACTAATGTTATTGCTAAACTTACGAAAATAGCAAAATACTCTGCAAAAGAGTGAAAGACAAGATAATGTAAGTTAAAACGTATCAGAACAAGTAAAATAAT
>Ga0316207_10000260_pt1 | contig 100469 bp, 94 predicted proteins | sample 6weekpyrite_MG_FD_204943 | JGI IMG/M metagenome (GOLD analysis project Ga0316207, IMG submission 204943) | Microbial mat bacterial communities from mineral coupon in-situ incubated in ocean water Damariscotta River, Maine, United States -... | ecosystem: Environmental > Aquatic > Marine >...
TGTTTGTAACGCATTGTGCTCCTCTAACTTTGGTCGGTGAGAGAAAGCTCAATAATACAGCAGCTTACCCTCTAACCAACTCGTCTAGAGTTGCACTTACAAATTGAATTCACGACATTTTATAGGGCTTATTATCAGGTTTTTGTCGCCTGATGCACTTAGATGTTTGTTGTTCGATAGATGAATTAGGGAGCGGTCGATAAATTAAGCAATAAGAACAGGGTATTAGGCATAACAATAATAAAACGTGTGTATGAAATAGAGATGGAGTGTCGGGTACTATCAATAGAAATGCATAGTAATGTGATATTTATGCAATGCGAAATATATCTTCAGGACCACATCTGTGTACTTGTGTGAATTCGAAGTGAACCTTGTGGGATACGATCACGGGATGAATAATACTCTTGTTGGTAGATACCTTAATACTACAAAAACACATAATGATTACAGGAAAAGCGTATGCATGACACGGAAGGTGTTATCCGGTTCCAGCTTGAGCATGCTGATGTTCAATTGCAACCCGACCCCGCGATTGATGAACTGATTCACTGGCATACAATTATGTTTCGACTCGGCCTGGTTGGCCGCGACCCCAGGCGCTATGGAGGTTATGCATATGGCAACATGAGTCAGCGAACCGATTGCGAAAAATTTATCATTAGTGGCACACAAACAGGTGGGCTGGAAACGCTGACAATTCAGCACTATGCCATCGTTGATCACTGTGATGTTGCCCACAACCAGGTACGTTCACATGGCCCCGCCCGGCCATCATCCGAATGCATGACACATGCAGCCATTTATAATGCCAATGCTGATGTGCATGCTATTGTGCACGCCCATTCGCCAGTAATCTGGCAACATTGGCAGCAACTTGATATTCCCACGACTGCAAAAGACATTGCTTACGGTACGCCGGAAATGGCCGCTGCCGTGGCCGATTGCCTGAAGCGTACAGGAGATACACCTCAAGGCAGTATTGCAATGCTGGGACATGAAGATGGTGTTATTACCTATGCGCATGAGCTGGAAACAGCAAGTCTGGAAATGACCCGGTTGTTAGCATGTGCGGGAACACTCAACTAAGAAGGTCACAATGCGAATATGTGGCGCCAGCATAATGGATGCAGCTAAAAAATTTGATGTATCTGCGACGGGTTTGGGGTGGCGATAACGTTATATATCATGAGTGTCACAGAAAGTGATACAACTGAACAGTTGATTGAGGATGTAGAGATGAAAAAACATACAGTTACAGGTGCCGCCATTCTCGTGCTGGGGATGACGTCTGTCACGGTCCAGGCGGGCCAGGGACATGGTAAAGGGCGTTTCATGAAGTTTTTTGACACCAATAAAGACGGTGTCGTAAACATGGCAGAGTTCGAGACTGCGGCAGCGAAACGTTTTGAGCGTATGGATGCTGATGGCAGTGGTGAGCTGAGCCGAGAGGAGTTTCGTGAGCACATTCGAAATCGTCGCCACGAACGTAAGCAAAAGCATTTTGAGCGTATGGATACGAATGGCAACGGCTCGGTTGAGCGTGCAGAATTTTTTGCCCACAAGCAGGCCAGGGCAGAGCGAAAGTTTGCGCGCATGGACAAGAATGGTGATGGCAGCGTAAGCAAGCAAGAACACTCGACCTGTAAGAAAGGCAAACACCATAAAAAGCGCATGTTCAAACGTATGGATGGCGATGGTAATGGCCAGGTCAGCCGTGCGGAAAGTCTGGCGGCATGGACAAACTGGTTCAAGCGTATTGATGCGAACAGTGACCAGGTTGTGAGCGCAGATGAAGTGAAGGGTTACCGTAACCGGATACATGGCAAAGGTCACGGCCACAAATAGCCGCCAGGGCCAGGGCGGAAATTTGGATACCTCATCTGCCGAGGTCATCCAGCACAGTCCGTGGTCAGCGGAGGCCGATCACGGGTTGATGCGACGCATTGCCACTGGTAACAAGCCTGCTTTTAAAGAATTCGTACGGCGCCATATGCTCGCGATGCTTGGATTTGCACGGCGATATGTTCAGGCCAGTGAGGCTGAAGATATCGTGCAGGAGGCCCTGACGCGTGTCTGGCTCAAGGCCGGCCAGTGGCAGGAGCAGGGCGCATCCCCGCTCAGTTGGCTGATGCGGATTGTGTATAACCTCTGTATGGACAGTCTGCGCAGGCAGAAAGTGCAGCCGGGACAAAGCGAGCAAGACAGTGATGAGTTACCGGGTACAGAAGCAGGGCCGGCGCAGCACTACGAGCAGGATGTGAAACAACTTCAACTTGCCCGGGCCATGCAGAAACTGCCAGAACGCCAGCGCAGTGCACTTATGCTCACCGTCTACCATGCCTTGAGTAATCGTGAGGCCGCAGATGTACTTGGGGTCAGTGTTGACGCACTCGAGTCACTATTGAGACGGGGGCGTCGGGGCCTGAAACAGATCATTCAGAAGCAGGGTGAATCATAATGCCTGACATTACAGAAAATACGATCAGTACCGAGCGAGTGACAGCGCTGATTGAGGCCTATGGCAGCAAGACTGAGTGCTGGCCAGAACATGAACGTGCTGCGGCCCTGGTATTGCTTGAATCATCACAAGCGTTGCAGCAGTTATTCCGTGATGCCCAGAAGCTTGATGAAGTAATGCTGGCAGGGCATGTTGAGGAACAGCCGAATGAGGTGTTACTTGCGCGTATTGTCGATAATCTGCCGGAACAGCCTGTCACGACCAGCAAGGGCTGGTGGCATAGCTGGCCAGCGGCGCTGGCTGCCGGGGTTGCCACGATGGCCATTGTGCTCGTGGTTATGAACGGGACACAGCAAGTGCCACTGACCGAGCAAATTGCACTGCAGGAACTCGATTACCTGTTATGGGAAGAGGTGACCGGCCAGACCAGTTTTGAGAATGGTGAAGATCTTTCAGACGATTTTATCAGCATGCTTTAGGCCTGTATGAGCTTCGTTACCTGGATATTGATCAGGGTCAATATGCGAGGGCGCGATCATTGTTAATCTGGCTATGTAGTGAGATTAAACAAAATAGAGGTTTTAAATAATGTTAGGTGAAAAGCACCATCTGGTTCATGAATTTCCCGAGTACAAGGATACTATCCATGAGCTGAAGACCAGTAATGCCCATTTTGTACGCCTGTTCGATGAATATCATGAAGTCGAACACGAGGTACGACGTATCGAAGAAGGTAACGAAAATACATCAGATGATTACCTTGAAGAACGCAAGAAGCTGCGCCTTGATTTGAAAGACCAGTTATTCGATATGATAAAGAAAGCGTGATCGCGATTTATTTCAATGTTTTGATTTGTGCAGAGCAATCCCGCCATAGATCAATACGTTGATAACAATGACGAAGCTACCAAGTACGATCTGCATGTCATAGTCGAGCCCAGCCGGGTAAATCAATGGCATGAGGTAATGTTCGATAAAACCGGTCTCATAACCAGCCTGGCCCGCTGCATCACGGAGTTGTTTTTCCCATGGTGTCAGCGGGCATATCCAGCCCTGGAATTCTATTAAAGCTCCCCATGCTGCGGCAGGTATGTGTAAAAAACCCAGCCAGCGCCACTTCGCAACGAGTAGTGCTCCAAGTACGACAAAACAGATGAACAGGAAGTGAAAGACAACAAGCGCGTCAGCGGCCAGTGAATAGATCATGGCAGGTCTATCTGTGTAGAAAGCGAGTGTGTGTCTAGGGTGGCCATACCTGTCTGAACTGACCATCGGTATTCAGAATGTAGACATTGCCTTCTACTATCAGGGTAGTTTGTTTCTTCACCAGTTTTGTAAAGACAATTGTATTGTCCGGAACCTTTGCAGGCAGGTAAGCGGTGTTGGCGACGAGCGTCTGGCGAATCAGATCCGGTCCAGCATCACCCGTTCGTCCATATTGGTATTCATACAGGCCACTTGGTTTTTCGATACCCTTTTCACTTGGCAGGTTCTGGTGGAAATACAGCAGGGTCTTGCCGTCTTCGGAAACTGCATAGCCATTTTGACGCGAGGCATGCTCGGATATTTTTGTCACGCCAATAAGGGTTTTTCTGCCACCATCATGGAGGAAGGCCCGTAGCAGGCGTGGGCTGAAAATGCTGTCGGAAAGCTCGACCGAGAAATGCTTCGACAGCTTGGTTGTCCCCATCTTGATTGGATCGTGTTGCGGTGCAAACGGGGTTTCTGCCACAGCTGTCAGTGTCGAGAAGACGGACAACAGCATGAGAGCGATAAGTCTTTTCATGGAATGCGTAATCATATTCGGCTGTGGGTACTCATAGTGCCTGCTCGGATGTCCTTCATTTTGTCAGGTTTTACAAGGTGATATCAAGTGTACGAAGTGGCTAACATCGCGCATAACCTGTCCTGATATACGTTATACTATACATCTCGTAAAGCTGTGCAATTCCCTCTATGCAAAAAGCCACCAACATTTTTTCCCATCGCCAGTACTGGGCCAGGCGCTTCGGTACCGCCCCCGTGTTGCCCATGTCGCGCGAGGAGATGGATGAACTCGGCTGGGACAGCTGCGACATCATCCTCGTGACGGGAGATGCCTACGTTGATCACCCGAGTTTTGGTATGGCTTTAATCGGTCGTCTGCTTGAGGCTCAAGGGTTCCGGGTCGGTATTATTGCCCAGCCGGACTGGACGGATAAAAATGCCTTCATGGAACTGGGGCAGCCCAACCTGTTTTTCGGTGTCACCGCCGGCAACATGGACTCAATGGTAAACCGCTATACAGCAGACCGTCGCCTGCGCAGTAATGACGCCTATACACCGGATGGCCTGCCGGGCAAGCGCCCGGATCGTTCAGTTGTCGTGTATACACAGCGTATACGCGAGGCCTACAAGGGTGTTCCTGTCATCATCGGGGGTATCGAGGCCAGCCTGCGTCGTATCGCGCACTATGACCACTGGTCAGGCAAGGTACGCAAATCAGTATTGCCTGACTCGAAGGCCGACCTGCTTGTGTATGGAAATGCCGAACGTGCAATAACCGAGATCGCCCATCGTATTGCGGGTGGGGAGCCGATCAGCACAATCACGGACATTCGTGGCACGGCCTATATGATGCATGAGGCGCCGGGTGACTGGGCCGTGGTTGATTCTACGGATATTGATCAACCCGGCCGTATCGAACAACATCCCGATCCGTATGCACATGAACCGGACTGCAAGCAGGCCGCGCAAACGAGCGAAGGCAACGCGAACAGCAAGGTTGTCGAACTCAATGTACGCAGGGTGAAACTCAACCGTGACAAGACCGTGTTACGCCTGCCTTCATTTGAGCAGGTTGCCGGTGACAAGGTCATGTATGCGCATGCCTCACGCGTGTTTCACCTCGAGACCAACCCCGGTAATGCACGTGCCTTGATGCAAGAGCATGGCCAGCGTACGGTCTGGATCAACCCGCCCCCCGTGCCATTGACAACGGAAGAACTCGACCGCGTCTATGAACTGCCCTATACACGTACGCCACACCCGGCCTACGGTGAGGCAAAATTGCCTGCCTGGGAGATGATCCGGTTTTCGATCAATATCATGCGCGGCTGCTTTGGCGGTTGTACTTTCTGTTCTATCACCGAACACGAAGGGCGCATTATCCAGAGCCGCTCTGAAGATTCGATCATCCACGAGATCGAGACGATACGTGACACGGTGCCGGGCTTTACCGGCAACATTTCGGACCTGGGTGGCCCGACAGCAAACATGTATCGCCTGACCTGCAAGAGCGAGAAGATTGAGTCGGCCTGCCGACGCCTGTCCTGTGTCTACCCGGACATCTGCAATAACCTGAATACGAACCACAAGCCACTCATACATCTTTACCGCCGTGCGCGCCGGCTTGAGGGTGTAAAGAAGGTCTTTATTGCCTCCGGTCTGCGTTATGACCTGGCGGTACGTTCACCCGAGTACGTCAAGGAACTGGTTACCCACCATGTTGGCGGTTACCTGAAGATTGCCCCCGAACATACCGAGGAAGGCCCGCTCAGCAAGATGATGAAACCGGGCATCGGTACCTATGACACGTTCAAGGAAATGTTCGAGAAGTATTCGAAACAGGCAGGCAAGGAACAATACCTGATCCCTTACTTCATCTCGGCACATCCCGGCACGACGGATGAAGATATGCTTAACCTTGCCCTGTGGCTGAAGAAAAATAACTTCAGGCCAGACCAGGTACAGGCTTTCCTGCCGACGCCGCTGGCGATTGCCTCGGCAATGTACCACACAGCAAAGAATCCGCTGAAGAAGGTCAGGCGTGACTCGGAGCGTGTCAGCGTAGTACGTGGCGACAAGCGTCGCCGCCTGCACAAGGCCTTCCTGCGTTACCACGATGCCGAGAACTGGCCGATGCTGCGTGCGGCACTGAAGCGCATGGGTCGCACTGACCTGATAGGCAACGGCAAACAGCATCTCGTACCCAGCTGGCAACCGGCAGGCACGGGTGGTAAGTCTGAACATGTACGTGCTGACAAGACAGACAGGAAAACCCGGGGCAAGAAAAAGACCGGCAAGAAGGTGGCAGGCAAAAAGAAAGTGGCCGCAAAGGGTAGACAGCGGCCGGCAGCAAAAGGCCGGGCTGGTGCGAACACCCGCAAACCTTCGGGCAGGAAGAAGACGGGTCGACGACGCTAGTCGACGACACCTGTAATCTTTGTCGTATCATGTTGTAGGTGGTCACCAGAATACCCGCAAGATCTGGTGAACGGTGTATGAGTATTTTACTTTATACGCCGGTTATATGGTTTCTATAAAAAACATTGAATGTGTATATGACAGGTACGAATTGAAGTAAGGCTTCACCAGGCGTACCTTTATCGTATAGCAGTAATTAAGAACCATCTCACGGGAGAGAGGTGCATCATGAAAACACGCTACGCATTGGTTTTCTTTCTTACCGCAATCATGCAGGTATCCATACTTTCTGTGGCGGCACCCGCCAGTGGACATGTGCCCGGACATTATATTGTTACCTTGAATCCGGGCGTCGATCCGGCCACCGTTGCCAACCAGATGGCCGTCCAGCATGGGCTGGGACTACGCCACGTCTATCGCCATGCGGTGAACGGTTTTGCTGCCAGGGTGCCGGAAGGACGTCTGAATGCGCTTTCGAAAGACCCACGGGTTGTTGCGGTGACGGCGGATGAATATGTGTCGATTGACAAGAAATGTGCGACGCCTCCCTGTAAGGATAAAGGCGGTGGTGGAGAAGAACCGCCACCGCCTCCCCCAGCACAGACAACACCAACCGGTATTTTACGCATTAATGCTGATGTCAGTAGTGCGCTATCAGGCAATGGCAGCGGAAGTGTTGATGTGGATGTGGCAGTCATTGATACCGGGATCATGCCAGGCCATGCCGACCTGAATGTGGTTGGAGGTATAAATTGTTCCAAGGGTCGTCGCACCAGGTTTAACGATGGTCATGGCCACGGTACGCACGTCGCCGGAACAATTGGCGCTCTCGATAACTCACAGGGGGTCGTTGGTGTCGCACCGGGTGCGCGACTGTGGGCAGTGCGTGTTCTTGATAACAACGGCAGTGGTTTTACCTCGGATATTATCTGCGGCATAGACTGGGTGACCGGGATGGCAGGGACAATCGAGGTCGCGAATATGAGCCTGGGTGGTTCAGGCACGGATACAGGATGTAGTGGCCATCCACAACACCAGGCAATATGTAATTCAGTTAATGCTGGCGTGACCTATGCAGTGGCGGCAGGGAATGACTTTGATGATTCGGCAAACCATACACCGGCTGCCTATGACGAAGTGATCACGGTGTCTGCACTCGCTGACTTTGATGGTGCAAGTGGTGGACTCGGCGTCCCCACATGTCGGGTGGATGAAGATGACACCTTTGCCAACTTCAGTAACTACGGTGCAGATGTCGATATTATTGCACCCGGTGTTTGCATTGAATCGACCTGGAACGACGGTGGTCTGAATACTATAAGTGGTACATCGATGGCCTCACCACATGTTGCTGGTGCCGCCGCACTGTATCTGGCCAATAACCCGGGGGTGACGCCGGCTGATGTGAAGGCCGCACTAACAGGCAGTGGCAGTAACGATTGGGACAGTAACCAGGATCCGGATGGTCTGAAAGAACCGCTGTTGGATGTGACCGCCTTCTAACGACGTTTAGTCGATATTTTATACAATCTGGCACATCCGAAAGGGTGTGCTTTTTTTTGTCTTGGTAATGATATAAAAAATACTCTTTCCTGATTCCGATATTGGCGTATATTGGTAAATAGATACCCTGTTAGAACGATACCAGCAGGACCAGCGATGCCAACGTCAACAACTTTAACAATCGATGGCAACCAGGCTGCGGCAACGATTGCCCACAAGCTGAGTGAAGTCATTGCGATCTACCCGATCACACCTGCCTCGCCGATGGGCGAGTGGGCGGATGAGTGGTCCGCGCGTGGCCAGACAAACATCTGGGGCACCGTACCGCGTGTCATCGAGATGCAGAGTGAAGGTGGTGCTGCCGGCGCTATCCATGGTGCCTTGCAGGCCGGTTCACTGACGACAACCTTTACCGCATCACAGGGGCTGCTGCTCATGCTGCCCAATATGTACAAGATAGCAGGTGAGTTGACGCCGACGGTGTTTCACATCGCGGCACGCTCGCTGGCCTGTCAGGGACTTTCAATCTTCGGTGATCACAGTGATGTAATGAGTGCGCGCATGACTGGCTTTGGCATGTTGTGTTCAAACTCGCCGCAGGAGGTCATGGACTTTGCCCTGATTGCGCAGGCTGCGAGTCTCGAGTCGAGGATCCCGATACTGCACTTCTTTGACGGTTTCAGAACTTCGCACGAGGTGGCCAAGATTACGGCCATTGATGATGCAACACTGCATGCCATGATCGATGATGAGGCCATCCGCGCACACCGCAGTCGTGCCCTGTCACCGGCTCACCCTGTTCTGCGTGGCAGTTCCCAGAACCCGGATGTCTATTTTCAGGCTCGCGAGACAGTTAACCCGTATTACGACAAGATGCCGGCGATCGTACAGGCCGCGATGGATCGTTTTGCTGAACTGACTGGCCGCAGCTATCACTTGTTTGATTATGTCGGTCATGCGCAGGCCGAGCGTGTGATCATCCTGATGGGTTCGGGTGCCGAGGCAGTTGAAGAAACGGTCAACTTCCTTGTGTCACAGTGTGAGGCTGTCGGGCTGGTCAAGGTGCGACTGTACCGGCCACTTGATAGCGATGCCCTGATCGCAGCAATACCCGAAAGCTGCACGTCCATTGCTGTGCTGGATCGCACCAAGGAACCAGGTGCGGATGGTGAGCCGCTGTATAAAGATGTCCTGACCACGCTTGCCCGGCATTGCAGTGAAGTGGATTCACGGTTCAGTCGCATGCCCCACGTTATCGGCGGTCGTTACGGCCTGTCATCGAAGGAGTTTACCCCGGCCATGATCAAGGCCGTGTTCGACGAGTTTAATGCGGGCAGGCCAAAGAGTCCTTTCACTATCGGCATCCACGATGATGTGACCCATACGAGTCTTGACTGGGATCCCACGTTCCGTACCGATGCACATGACAAGACCTTCCAGGCCGTGTTCTACGGGCTGGGCAGCGATGGTACGGTCAGTGCGAACAAGAACAGTATCAAGATTATTGGTGAAAGCACTGACCTGCATGCACAGGGCTATTTTGTGTACGACTCGAAGAAGTCCGGTGCAGTCACTGTGTCGCACCTGCGGTTTGGCCCGGACCCCATTCACTCAACGTATTTGATCGGTGATAACGACGCGAATTTTGTGGCCTGTCATAATCCCGTGTTCCTGCAACGTTACCCGATGCTCGACAAGGCCGCTGACAAGGCCGTGTTCCTGCTTAATTCACCGCTTCCACCCGAGCAGGTGTGGGACAGCCTGCCGGCGAACATGCAGCAACAGGTCATCGACAAGCAGATCCGTGTCCATGTCGTTGATGCCTATGGCGTGGCCGAAAAGACCGGCATGGGTAAACGCATCAATACGATTATGCAGACCTGCTTCTTTGCCATCTCGGGTATCCTGCTGGCGGATCAGGCGATTACCGCGATCAAGGATGCAGTTGAAAAGACCTATGGCAAGAAGGGCCAGCGCATTGTCGAGTTTAATTTCAAGGCCATTGACGAGACACTTGCCTGCCTGCATGAGATAGAGGTTCCAGGCAAGGTCAGTAGCGACATCGGAATGATCGCGCCGGCAACCGCATCGGCACCTGACTTTGTTCAGGCGGTGACGAGCGAGATCATCGCCGGGCGCGGAGATGGTATCCCGGTCAGCCTGATGCCCGTCGACGGCAGTTTCCCGACCGGTACCTCAGTGTATGAGAAACGTAACCTTGCCCTCGAGATCCCTGTGCTGGAGACCGACCTGTGTACACAGTGCGGCAAGTGCCCGCTGGTCTGCCCGCATGCTGCCATCCGCGGCAAGATCTATAACGAGTCTGAACTCACTTCCGCCCCGAGTGGTTTCAAGGCCATGACGATACGCGGCAAGGAATTCCCTGCCGAGATGCGCATGACCTACCAGGTTGCACCGGAGGATTGCACCGGTTGTGGCCTGTGCGTCGACATCTGCCCGATCCGCGACAAGAGCAATGCCAGCCGCAAGGCACTGAACATGTCGGCACAACCGCCGTTACTTGAACAGGAGCGTGCTAACTGGGGCTTCTTCCTGTCCCTGCCTGAATATGATCGCAGCAAACTCAAGACGACGACATTGAAGGGGGCGATGACTTTCCAGCCTTTGTTTGAATTCTCCGGTGCCTGTGTCGGTTGTGGTGAAACGCCGTATCTGAAACTGGCGACACAATTGTTCGGTGACCGCATGCTCGTGGCGAATGCGACCGGTTGCTCGTCGATCTACGGTGGCAACCTGCCGACCACGCCGTGGGCAAAGAATGCAGAGGGCCGTGGACCGGCCTGGAACAATTCACTGTTCGAAGACAATGCCGAGTTTGGACTCGGTATGCGGGTAGCGGTCGACAAGCAGGCCGAGCAGGCGCGCGAGCTGTTGCAGTCCTTGCGTGAGCAACTCGACAGTGAACTTGTCGATGCGATTCTGGAAGCTGATGAATCTAACGAGGCAGGCATCTATGAACAACAGGCGCGTGTGGCCACCTTGCAGCAGTCGCTTGAATCGATCGATACCCCGGCTGCAGCGACCCTCGCCCAGTTGGCCGAGAACCTGTGTCGTAAGAGCGTCTGGATCGTCGGGGGCGACGGTTGGGCATATGACATCGGTTTTGGTGGGCTCGACCATGTGCTGGCGAGTGGCGAGGATGTCAATATCCTCGTACTTGATACCGAGGTCTATTCGAATACCGGCGGGCAAACCTCGAAGGCGACACCCCGCGGTGCGGTGGCGAAATTCTCAGCAGGCGGCAAGCCGACTGCGAAAAAGGATCTGGCGCTGCTAGCAATGGATTATGAGAACGTGTTTGTCGCGCATATTGCCTACGGCGCGAAAGACATCCAGACATTGCGCGCTTTCCTCGAAGCCGAGGCACATGACGGGCCGTCGATTATCATTGCCTACTCACCCTGCATTGCCCACGGTGTCGACCTGTCGAATAACCACCGTCAGCAACAACTCGCGGTGCAAAGTGGTCACTGGCCCCTGTTCCGGTATAACCCAGCACGCATCAGTGAAGGCAAGAATCCCTTGCACCTGGATTCACCCGAGCCGTCGATCCCGTACAAGGACTACATCCGTACAGAGACGCGTTTCAACATGTTGTGGCATACCTATCCCGAGCAGGCAGAGCAGTTCCTGCAGCAGGCACAGGATGAGGTCAACCACCGTTACCATTACTACAAGCAGCTCTCTGAACTGGACTGGTCAGAGGACGAAGACGTGTCGGCGCCGGCCGATAACGTGGAGACATAGCTATGGTCGATCTGACAACAGACTATCTTGGCATGCAGCTGGCTAACCCGCTGGTCCCATCAGCATCGCCGCTGAGCAAGGACATGGACCTGGCTAAACGGCTTGAGGATGCAGGTGCCTCGGCACTTGTCATGTACTCACTGTTCGAGGAACGTATCGAGCATGAGCAACGTCACATGTCGCGGTTTGTTCATGAGCAGGACATTGGCCACGCCGAAGCTTCATCGTATATACAGGTGCCGGACGATTACACGAGTTACCAGGACAAGTACCTGAACCGCTTACAGGCATTGAAATCTAGTCTGGAGATACCTGTTATCGCCAGCCTCAACGGTACTTCGTTGGACGGCTGGGTCAGTTATGGCAAGGAACTGCAACAGGCCGGGGCCGATGCGCTTGAGGTCAACGTGTATTACATCGCCGCCAATGCGGATGAGACGGGTAGCGACGTCGAGAACCGTTATGTCGAATTATTGCATCAGTTACGCGAGCACGTCAGTGTGCCCGTGACAATGAAACTGTCGCCGTATTTCAGTTCTCTTACTCATATCGCTACCCGGCTTGAAGAAGCGGGTGCAAGTGGCCTTGCACTGTTTAACCGTTTCTACCAGCCAGATATCGATCTTGAAACGCTCAAAGTTGTGCCCCGGATCGAGTTGTCATCGCCGCAGGAGGCCTTGCTGCGCATTCGCTGGACGGCGCTATTATTTGGTAAGGTGAAGTGTTCACTGGCGGTGACGGGTGGTTTTCACCATCATGAGGATATTATCAAGGCCCTGCTCGCGGGTGCGGACGTCACGCACCTGTGCAGTGTCCTGCTTGAAAAAGGGCCCGAGTATATTTCTGAGTTGCGTGACGGGCTTAGCAACTGGCTGACAGAACATGAGTATGAATCGGTGAGCCAGTTGAAGGGCAGTATCAGCCAGGACAGGGCAATCGATCCGGCTGCATACGAACGTGCCAACTATATGGACGTACTCGACAGCTTCTCATTCCCACCCGGTGTGTTGAGATAGTTGGCTCGATTACTTTTTCAGTTTCGCGACAAACTGTTTGTCGGCGAGCAGGTTGCCAATCAGCATCTTCAGGCTGTTACTGTTACTCAGGCTTTCGTCAGGGCGGTTGATCGCGCCCGAACGGTTTGTGTACAAGGCCTTGTCATAGCCACTCGTTTCGGTGGTATAAATTTCCGACTCGGTACTCGCATCATAGAGTGTCCAGCTGGCAAGGTATGACGATGAAACATCGGTCTTGTAACGCCCGAGGACGCGCTTGCTGCAGCTGTTGGTCTGCGCATCACGGATTGTTACAGACAGTTGCAGGTCCGGGAAGTGTGTCAGCGATGAATGCTTAACCGCTGCCCTTGAGCCATAGGCGCTATAGCCATATTGCTGCATGATGCCCGGTAGCAGGCGACGTATCTCGGTACTCACCCAGCGCCCCTGTCCTTCATAGAAGCGGTAGTTCGAACCTTTCTTTTCGCACAGCTTGCCGTAATGCTGTTTGCCAATCCGAGCATAGGGTTTATCGCTGTAAAAGGAGCTGGTATCAATGATTACCCGTGTCAGCTCTACAGGGCGTACACCCAGGCCACCACTGTTGGCGATGGGCGTCTGTTTTGCGGCGTAGCGCGTACCGAGGAAGTCTTTAGCAATACGTGTAGAGGGGCTTTTGTTATAGGTACCAATCGCTGCAGTACCGTCAGTGCCGGGTTTCGAATCACTGAAGTGGGTATTACCGTGTTCATCGGTCCAAGTATACAGTTCAGCCATGACTACCGGGTTGATAGCCAGCAAGAAAAAGACATACCCGGACTGACGCAAGGTTTTCAGTAACATGCATTACATATACGCAATATAAACATGGAATACAAACTGTGCGCTTGCTATTTACGGTGTTTGCGCCAGACTTGTGACATGGATCTCAGGCACAGTTATTTTGCGATACCTAACCCGCTGGACTGGTTACGTCGGCGTATCAACCCGTATTGCCACCGTGAGACGATCATACTCGCAGAAAAAGTGCTGGTGGTTGAATGGACAAGACGGGCCGACCGGGCCATGCAGAAGCGGGCGACGCCGTTGTTTGTCGACATGCAGTTGTATTTTTCATGCGTGGTGCAAAAGCGCGTACTGTTCCATGATGCGACCGATCATGACGTTGTTGCCGTGAATGGCCGTCTGTCAGTCATGTTCAGACCGGTCGAAGCACAGTCCTGTGATCCGCAAACGTTTGCAGATAACCACCCGGTCAAGCGCGAGTTACTAACGCGCAGCGCAACCATGATGCATCCCCGCATACTGCAGATTGATTACAAGGATGCTGACTGGATCGGCAGTTATTCGGTCTAGTCACCGAGTTCCAGGTCGTCCTGTACGGCTGCAACACCCGCTGCTGCACAGGCTTCGTCAACCTTGCCATCCGGTGCGCCACTGACACCAACTCCGGCCATGATTGAGCCACCGATATTCACCGGTACACCACCCGGGCTGACAATCAGCTCGTCGATTTTTGCCACCGAATGCGGGTTCTTGAAACGTCCGGCCATTGCTGAGAGTGCGCTATTAAAGGCCAGTGCGGTATGCGCCTTCTTGCGGCTGATGGGGACGGTGATATCCATCGCCAGGACATCGCGTAACATGACCTGCGGGTCACCACCACGATCAACAACAGTAACTGCGACCTGTACACCGCGTTTGCGGCATTCCTTGATTGCGGCCTGGGCAATGCGCAGGGCCGTGTCCATAGAAAGGCGTTTTATATTTACCGTCAGTGGTGCATCAGCGGCCAGGCCGGGAACAGAAACAACTAGCGCAGTACACAGTGCCGAGGTTAAGAACAAGCGTTTGAATGTCATAGTGTCACACCTCCAGTCATAATTATTAATGTTGTATCACAACAAGGCCCGGTGGGAAAATACGAACGTGTATCAGGCCTTCAGGAAATATTCTTCTGTAATTCATTCTCCATGAAACCAGAAAGTGGCATGGGTACAGAGATATGGAAGCCCTGCGCGTAATCAACACCGATCTGCTGTAATTCATTGAAGATATCACCGCTTTCAACAAACTCTGCAATGGTCTTGATATGCATGACATGTGCAATCTGGGTGATTGATTCGATGAAGGCGTGGTCCGTCTTGTCAACGCAGATATCGCGTACAAAGCTGCCGTCAATTTTCAGGAAATCCACAGGCATGTTTTTCAGGTAACTGAATGAGCTCAAGCCGCTACCGAAATCATCGAGGGCAAAGTGGCAACCGGCGCTTTTCAGTTTCTTGATAAAGTCGATGGCACTGGACATGTTCGCGATCGCCGCGGTCTCAGTGATTTCAATACAGATCAGTGAGGGTGCCAGTTCCCGGTGCTCAAATTCATCAAGCATAAAGTCGGCAAAACCACTATCGGTCAGTGACTGGCCGGAAATGTTGATGGTGAAGATGCAGTCATCAAGGCTGGTCCTGGTGTTTTTACATAGGTGCTTGATCTCAAGCAGTGCATTGCGGATCACCCATTTGTCGACCTGCGGCATAAGCTTGTAGCGTTCTGCAGCAGGAATAAATGCCATCGGTGGGATCAGGTCACCAATGTTGTTCATCATGCGTAGCAGGATCTCATAGTGATTACAGGAAGAACTGCCTTCATTGAGACTGACAATGGGCTGGTAGTAGAGAATAAAGTCATTCTCGTCGAGCGCCTCATTGATGCGTGACACCCACTGCACCTCCCCACGATGCTTTTCCAGTTCCTGGTCGTCCGGGTGGTAAATGTGGATACGGTTGCGGCCCTTGTCCTTGGCCAGGTAACAGGCCGTATCTGCAGCACTTAACAGCTCGGAAATATTCGCAGTCAGACCGGTGATCGGGGAGACCCCGATGCTGGCGCCCACATCAAAGGTTTGTCCCTTCCATGTAAAACGAAAATCGTTGATGGCTTTAAGAATGGAGTTGGCGATCTCTTCGGCCTTTTCGAGTGAGCAGGCCTCAAGCAATACGCCGAATTCGTCACCACCAAGGCGAGCAAGCGTATCACTGCGGCGGATATGTTGTTGCAGGACTGTGGAAATCTGGCGCAACAGCTCATCCCCGGCATTATGGCCACAGGTGTCATTGATCAGTTTGAACTGGTCAAGGTCAATAAAGCATAGCGCGTAGTTGGTGTTATCTGCCCGGACATTGATAAAGGCATGGTCAAGGCGGATTTCGAATTCACGGCGATTGACCAGCCCGGTCAGGGTATCGTGGGTCGCCTGGTGGCTGAGCTGGTTGGCAAGGGCGCGGGTTTCGGTGACATCCCTGAAGATAATAATGATACCGAGGATCGTGCCATCCAGATCGGTAATCGGTGCAACACTGTGCTCGATACCATACTCTTTGCCGTGCCGGTCAATGAGGACCTCGGTTTCAGTTGAGCTGACTGGCTGGCCTGTGACAAGTACATCCGCGATAGGATTAATAAATTGCATGCGATCATGTTCATCAACCACGTGAAAGATACTGTTCAGGTCGCTGTTCACGGCTGCACTGGCTGACCAGCCGGTCAATGCCTCGGCATTCGGATTCATCATCAGGATCTTGCCATCGAGGTTGGTTGTGATGACCGCGTCTCCAATCGAGCGCAGGGTGAGTTCGGCCAGTTCTTTTTCAATATTCAGGCTGCGTTCGGCGTGTTTGGTTCGGCGTACGACGTACATGGCGATCACAGTACTCAGTAGCAGCGCCAGACCACTGAGCAGGGCGATTAAACGCGTGGTTTTTTTCTGGGTAACTTCTGTGCGTGTCGCAATTTCTGAGGCAGCTACACGCTGGTATTCCTGCAACTGCCTGATGACCTGCAGTGCTCTGTCCTGGGCGGGCACAGCTTGTTCTGTTAAAAGTTTGTGTGCAGAGGTCTTTTCATCCCTGTACATGAGGTCGACAACTTCAAGCTGCAGGGGAATGGCAAGGCTGGACAGGCGCGCCTGTTCGGTGAGCAGTGCACGTTCCTTGTTGGACAATTCCATATCGAGCAGGTCGAGCCGGGCAACGGCGAACTCGGCACCGTCACGATTGAAGGCCTGGTAAAGCTCATCATGCAGGAAGGTGTCATCGGTACCGACCATTGCATAGAGTTTTAGGGTTCTTTCGCGGGCCGCATTGTACATGCTGATGATGCGCTCAGTTTTCTGGTTGTAGTCGTAGGCGAGCTGGCGGACACTTTGTTGACTGTCCTGCAACTGGGACAAGCTGTAACCAATCACCAGGGCAAACAGGACGATACAGGTCACAAAGCCCGTGATCAGGAATACAGAACCGCCAGGACCATTATCCGCATGGATGCCAGCAGAACCCGGATTGTGTTGAGGACTAGTTTTCATTGTTTGGTCTGCACAGAGCCCACGAGTCTGACTAAATCACTGTTTTTAACCAGTATAACAGGGAGTTATACCTTAGTATGAGCCTGTCTGATAATATATATCGGCCTTTGAGCCAACTTGTTAAATACCCTATGAAAGACAGTGGGTTTGCTCAGGCATTAATGAGCGAATCAAGCTCACCGTCCATATGCAGCTCTGTCAGTTCGCTAAAACCACCTATCCAGTGCTCATCAATGACAATTTGCGGGACGGTACGCGCATGATTGGTGATTTTGAGCATATTTTTCAGGCAGGACTGCTCAAGGTCGACACGGCATTCATCATAATCAACGCCCCATTTCACAAACAGGGTCTTCACCTTGTCACATACCGGGCAGGTACCTGTGCTGTAGATAATTACGCGTGCCATAGGGAAATAAACTCACAAAATAAGTGCTTAGTATCGCGAGTATTTTATAGTATAAATTAGGTGATTCACCAGCTATATTAATTTGTAGGTCGCTCTTGAAAAAATCTTCAGGATGTCGATACAGGATATGTACTCAGCATTTTGCAGGAACTTAAGGAGAGGTAAGTGAATACACTACATTTCTACATTAAAGACCAACTGGACGAAGATCGCCGTACCTTTATCAAAGCTGATTTGCTGGCCATGAGCCATGTACGTGGTGTTGAATTTGGACTTGGCTCACCGGGGGAAATCATGGTTGAGGTCGATGAGCACTGTGACATGGCGGTGACAGTTATGGACCAGTTAAGCCACGCAGGTCTGCACCCGGAGATATCGTATAGTTAACCGTTTTTCGTAACGGGAGATTCGTGGCGGACCAGGCTCTGGCGCCACGCAGGGTTGGCATCACCGGCATCCAGCCGGATGTAGTCGCCTACCTCATTTTCATACCAGCCATGGTCGTTCTGGTGAGGTTCGACACTGTATCCCCACCAGCGCCCATCGGCATCCTGTGCAAGCCAGTTGACCCATTCGGGTATCGTTGTTTTCATAGGGTTATTCAAAAGTAGTGTTGCGGCAGTCACGCGTCGCGTTTATTCTAGCGGCAATTTTCCAAGATGAAAGAACAATCCCTATGAATATGATGCAGGTTCTCTTGAATGGTCAGCCCCAGGTCGAGTATGACCGTAGCAAATCACTGCCTGAGCAACAGATGGAATACCTCGACAAAATGGACCAGGAAATGGATTCTGGTTTCAAGCTCGAAAATGAACAGGTTGATGAACCGGACCTGTTACAGCGGGCACAATTCGTGGCAGGTTACCTGGCCCAGGCACTGATCGGCGATAACGAGCAGATGATCGCAGCAAGTTGCTCCTGGCTTGCGCAGCGCCTGCCGGATCTGAAACAGGTCAAGATTGATCATGATGACGAGCGCATCGGGATCGACCTGGTCTTTAATGAAGAGCGTATCAACCAGGTCAAGGTTGACCTGCAAATGCCTGGCAAGGCTAAGGGCAAGCCCCTGCACTGACAGGCTGCTACCTTCTAGATCGCCACACAGTTCCGGCCATTGCGCTTGGCCCGGTACATGGCCGTGTCAGCCGCCTCCAGCAGTTCTTGCACGCTATGTTGAACCTTTAACTCAGCCAGGCCGATAGAGGCTGTGACCCGCGGCAGCCTGCGGCCATTGTCGTGGCGAATCGAGTGACGACTGATCTTTTCACGCAGTCGCTCAGCGATAATGCGTGCATCCGAGATTGCCGTGTCAGGTAACAGGACCAGGAATTCTTCGCCGCCATAGCGGATCGCCGAGTCGTAGGGACGGACGTTATCGGCCAGTTTCTCTGCAATCGTTGCAAGTGCAACATCACCGGCATGATGACCATGGCTGTCGTTATATTGCTTGAAATGATCAATATCCAGCATCAACACACAGAAATGTTTCATTTTCTGCTGGGCACGCTGTATCAGTCGTGACAGGTTGTCTTCAAGCCAGCGTCGGTTATACAGGCCGGTCAGTGTATCTTGCCGGGAATTTTGTTCAGAGATTGCCCGTTGTTTACGTGTCTCGAAAATTACGAGATTATCCTTACGCACGCGTGACGACAGGATATAGAGCAGGTTACGGGCAACCGTGTTGGAGCGCTCAATCAGTTCCCAAACAACATCTTTCTCAATCAGCAGCAGGCGGCAGTCCTGTTCCGTCACGACGATTGCGGATGGGCGCTTGCCTTCAATGATCGACATTTCACCGACACAGTGCCCGGCTTCCAGGTAGGTGAGAGCTTCACGCCCTTGCCAGTCGAGGCGTACCTGCACGCGCCCCTGCAGGACGAGGTAGAGAAGGTCATTATGTTTTTCCGGTGTCAGTAGGACATCACCGGCATTGAAATCCTGCTGGCGACTGTGGCGTAACAGCCAGCCCAGGTTCTCAGTTGTTTCGCCACGTAATAAATGCTGCATGGACAGCATGTCGGTGGTTAACGGTGTGGTCATTTCCTTTGCGATGTTCATTTGGGTACGTCCTGTTAGATCTGCCTGAATATATTCTGGCACAGCAAACATGCAGTACAATGAGCAATATCTGAAACTGTGTGCTGTGCCACAAACCGGGTGTTAGATGGATCACAAAAATGCTGCAGACCCTGAAACGGTGCTGGCTGAAACCCGTGACTGGGTGGAGAATTTCGTTATCAGGCTGGGCCTGTGTCCGTTTGCCAGTAAACCGTTCCAGGCTGGCAGTATCCGGTTCACAGTGAGCGAGTCGCATACGGTTGAGCAGCTTGCTGAAGACCTGTTGTATGAATTGCAATTCCTGGCACGGGCGGACACGAACGACACAGAAACGAGCCTGCTGATTCACCCGTACGTGCTGATCGACTTCGCACAGTACAATGATTTTCTCGATGTCGTGGATGAACTCCTCGAACACACAGGGCTTGCCGGTGTGATACAGGTAGCAAGCTTCCACCCGGATTATTGTTTTGCAGACTGTGACGCGGATGATGTCACCAACAATACGAATCGCTCACCATGGCCGATGCTGCACCTGATACGCGAGGCAAGTATTAGTGAAGCCATTGCTGACTGGCTCGACAAGGGGTTGGATGTAGCAAGCATCCCCGGGCGCAATATCGAAATATTGCGTAACGACGAAGGTAAAAAAGACGTGTGATGGTTCAGCGTTTATTACTGGCCAGTGTCAGGGTAAACAGCTTCCCGAGGGCCTTGCGCATCTCGTTGATCGTCAGGTGATTACCCTCGTTAGGGTCTTCCCAGTGTTGGCATGTCATACGCATGACGTCAGATTGTGTATCTGAGCGCAGATCCATGATGACCATGTAATCTTCATGGGGTGGGGCGGTATCACCACTACCGAAGCCGGCAACCCGTACCGGGTTATTCAGCAGGACGTTTTCGATGTCCCGCACCACACGTGTAATGATAAAGGTATCCGGCTCAACCTGGCGGGCAACCGCGGTGCGTGTGCGCAGTTCAAAATTGCAGTGTGGGTAGTACGCATCCACTGACCAGTACGATGACTGGACTTTGCCATCCTGGATGTAGATATCCGTGTCATGGGCCGGAATGGTGATGGCAACATTCAGGCGCAGCTGCGATCCGACAGGCGGAGAATAAAAGACAGAATCAGGACCCGGCTCAGGGGTGAACGAACAGGCCGTGAGCTGGCCGGCCAGCAAGGCAGTGATAATCAGGGTGCGTGGGTTCATGACAAGCCCTCATCCATAACAGGCGTTAAGCCAAGTATAGACCTGCTTAGGGTCCGCTGCACTGGTGCTACGCTGGGTAGAGCAGTTGCAGGTAACAATCCGAGGCATCGAGAGCCATGTGGATGAGCAGGCCTGCCGCGATAATACGTAGTTTCGGCACCAACAGCAGGATGCCATACAGGGCGATAGCGGGCTCGGTATGTAACGGGTGTGAGCCTATGCTGCAGCGATTTGGATCAAACAGCGGGGTGGCGAACAGGTGGTCAAGATCAACGATGATCGTCGCAGCCATGATCAGCCAGGCCTTTTGCCAGTCCGGTTTGAAGGCAATCCGTGCCACCAGGCCGGGGACAAGGAAGTGGGCGAGTAGATGAAGGCTGAAACGAAGCATTTATTTAAAGAGTGTAAAATTCATTCTATTATGTAGTATGAGTCTGAATAGGGACAGAGGCATACTTAAGGGTTCCACATTATATCCGATAACACAGCGAGAAAACCGAATCATTAGGGGTAAAGCCAGATGAGTAGTGAAGAACTAACCCGTATTTTATATGTGGAAGATGAACCTGATATCCAGGCGGTCGCCAAGCTGGCCCTGGAGCAGGTTGGTGGGTTTACCCTTGAAGTGTGCAGTTCCGGCAAGGAAGCCATCGACAAGGCAGAGGACTTTGACCCGCAGCTAGTCCTGCTGGATGTCATGATGCCGGAGATGGATGGGCCGACAACACTGCTAAACCTGCGCAAAATGGATTCATTTCAACGTATACCAGTCGTGTTCATGACGGCGAAGGTACAGCCCCAGGAGATAGAGGAATACCGTGCCATGGGGGCTGCCGAGGTCATTGCTAAACCGTTTGACCCGATGGCGTTATCCGATCAAATACGTACGATCTGGGCAGCTGTTTGAATCCACTCGTCGTTAGCCGGCCAGGTAGTGCTCTGACAGGATCTGGCGGGTAAAGCTGGTACGCAAATAGAAACCGCGTGGCAGGGTGCGGATGGCTTCACCCTCCGGCCCGACCGCATCAACAAGCACTTTCGCATTGGCTGCCTTCGGCCTGATCTGCAAAATATCACCATGTTGTGCGGTCAGCGCGTCAAACTGGCCCAGGGTGATATAGGTCATCAATTCTTCCCAGTCCCGTTGCAGGGCAGCCAGGGTCGCCTCATCCGCCGTCCATAACAGGCCCATGCCGATGCTGCGCTCAGCTAACGGTATGGCTGCGTCGGCCTCGACCGGCAGCCACACGACCTTGCGCAACTTCTTGTAGACACAACTCGTTTGCCACTGCTGTTGATGCGTGTTCTGCAAGGGTACGACGCAGACGTAGGTCGACTCCTGTACCTGCCCTTTGCTGTTGAGTGGCAGAGTCTTCAGCTCGATACCGAGTTGCATAAAGTCAGGTTCGGACAATGAGGCAGCATCGCAGCCGAGCGCCAGTTCGACGAGTTCACCGAGCCAGCCCTTGTGGTGACGCAGATCGTCGGGAACCGGTACGTCCAGTTGTTGAGCCAGATCGATGACGCGTTGACCAGCAATCGCAGCAAGCCGCTGTTGCAGTTCTGCTTCACTGGTCGGAGGTAACGGGGCAAGCATGGTTCAGGGGTAGATGTTTTACAACGTGGCTGGGTATTAAGATTCGCGTTGCCAGTCACCGGATTTGCCACCGGCCTTGCTGACAAGCTGGATATCATGCATGGCCATGCCGCGATCAACCGCCTTGCACATGTCATAGATGGTCAGCAATGTGATCTGCACCGCAGTGAGGGCCTCCATCTCGATACCGGTTTTACCATCGGTCTCGGCCGTGACTGTGCAGTGTACGCAGTTGTTGTCGGTATCCGTTTGCAGGTCGATATCAACGTGGGTCAGGGGCAACGGGTGGCACAGCGGTACAAGATCGGCGGTCTTCTTCGCAGCCATGATGCCGGCAATGCGCGCGATACCGAGCACATCGCCTTTCTTGTGGCCGCCTTCACAGATTAGACGCAGTGTTTCAGGGGCCATGGTGATCACGCCCTCGGCCACGGCCGTGCGATGCGTAACAGCCTTATCACCCACATTGACCATGTGGGCATCGCCCTTGCTGTTGAAATGTGTCAATTTGCCCATGACAGTAGAATCGTTGCTCCAATGACATGCTAGTATACCGACCAGATACGATGATTGCCTGTTTAAATGAGGGTGTGATGACAATCCAGGTTCGATATTTTGCCAGCCTGCGCGAAAAGATCGGTCGTGCCGGCGACGAGATCAGTGCTGCTGATGCGCAGACCGTAGAGGCCGTCTGGCAACATGCAACAAACGGTGCCGAGATGCCAGGGAACCTGCTCATGGCGGTTAACCAGGAATACGTGCAGGGCAGTGCGCATGTCCATGACGGCGATGAAGTTGCATTCTTCCCGCCAGTGACCGGGGGCTGATATGCCGAAGGTGCAGTTGTATGAGCAGGCCTTTGAACCGTATGCCGAATTGCAGGCCTACGAGGCTGGTCTTGTTGAACAATATGGCGCCGGGCAATACGGCGCTACCGCGAGCTTTGTCGGTACGATGCGTGACTTTAACGAGGGCGATAATGTTAGCGCAATGTTCCTTGAGCATTACCCGGGTATGACCGAGAAGGCACTTGAAGCGATTTGCCAACAGGCCATGGCGAACCTCCCAATCCTTGATTGCATTGCACTGCACCGCGTCGGTGATATCCAGCCGAATGACTCCATCGTGCTCGTAGCAGCCTGGTCTGCACACCGTGGTGCGGCCTTTGACGCGTGTCGTTTCCTGATTGAGAAACTCAAAAGCGAAGCACCGTTCTGGAAGAAAGAAACGCTTGCTGAAGGTGTCCGCTGGGTGGAAAAAAACACAAAGGGATAAAAGCATTAACCACAAAGGGCGCGAAGTTTCGCCAAGTAAAACCTGTTTCTAAGAACTTAACAACAAAACACACCAAGTGACACAAATACTTGATTGAAAAACTTAAAAGTGAAGCACCGTTCTGGAAAAAAGAAACCCTTGCCGAAGCCGATCATTACGTTCGTTCTCCGTTGTAGCCAAGTCTGGATGTAGCGGGTTCTGTGAATAAGTCACATTTCCCCTGAGAGTTAGTTAACCGCCTTTATTGACTGGTGGCTCTATGCTTATTCCAAATCAAGAAAGCATTTCCGGTACAGCATGTACAAGGGGACAGTCATGGGACGCACACTCGATAATGATATTGAAGATCACTACTGGGGTACACAGGGTGTTAACACCGGTGGTTCTGCCAACCGCGTGGGCCTGAAACAGTTTCGCAACACGCACAACATGGCTGCACGCCTGTCGTCTTCATCGCAGCATCCGTTTGAAGACATCCTGGCACTGTGGTTTGCCGTGGCGACACTGTTCTCGGTGATATATTTCGGAGTAGCCGTGTATGAACTCGAATGGTACCGGGCACTGGCTGGCGGGGTTGTGCTCGCGATTGCAGCGCAACGGCTTTTTAGCGGACCACTACGGATTGTCATGACGATGTTGGGCTGGTTCCTGTCGCTGGGAATACTTGGCTTTGCTGCCTACCTGTTTTATATCTCACTTCCCTGAAGCGTAATCCACGATTACAGGTAAGCGTTGTATTGTAAGTCGTTTGGTATATATCTATTCGAGTCATCTCCAGGGTGACTCGGGCAAGCCTTGTATGACGCTGGTACGTGAGTGCACTATAGTACAGGTATGTTTGTCAGGTGTTCCCGGAGCCAGTGAGTGACAAAATCACAGGAAGTAGCTGAAGTCATCTATGCCGAGCAGGTTAAGTTGTCGTTTGCTGCCTTGCCAGGTGCAATTACTGTAACCCTGTTACTCTCTACCGTATTGGCCTTTGTTGAATGGTCAGTGATGGAACATCGCTACGTTGCATTGTGGCTCGGTGCAATGTTTTGTGTGCAGTTGGCAAGAGCGGTTCTGTATATCAGCTATATGCGCCATTATGACGGACGTAATACCTTGCTTTGGGGCAGGTTGTTTGTAGGCGGCGTTATCGCTGCAGGACTGATCTGGGCAAGCAGTATCCTGTTTCTGTTCCCGGCACAAATTGAATACCAGGTATTCCTGGCATTTGTGATCGCGGGGGTTTCAGCCGGGGCAGTGACATCACTGTCCTATCTGCGTACCGCCATCATGGTATTTCTACCTATCCTGTTATTGCCCCTGGTTGTACGCCTGTTCCTGGAGGGGGGATCGCTCGGCCTTGCAATGGGTATCATGGTGACGGCGTTCCTGGTCATGATTTCGAGCATGGCAAACAGCATGTACAACAATTACAGGCAGAACCTTGCGATGAAACATGAGGCGCTTTTTATGGAGTCTGCACTTCAGGAAAGCGAGAGCAAGTATCGACATATCTTCGAATCTGTCCCACTTGGTATTGCCTACTACAGCGGTACGGGCGTTGTGCTTGACCACAACCCGGTTTGTTGCAAGATATTTGCAATGAGTGATGATGAACTCCGTAACTGGAATGTATTACAGGATGGCGATGACCCAGAATTTCATGATGCGGTAAGAGTGTCGTTGCAACAGCAATTTGTGCAATACGAAGGGCTGGCGTCTGCGATGGGCGGGGATAAGGGCACGGCAATAAGGGTGTTCCTGGCTGCAATAGAAAATGAACACAAGCACGAAGGTGTCGCAATTATTCAGGATATTACGGAAGACAAGGCCCTGGAGAAGGCGAAAGAGGAGTTCATATCATCAGTGAGTCATGAGCTTCGTACACCACTGACTTCAATTCAGGCTGTCCTCGGTCTGATTGAAGGCGAACAGGTGGGGGAAGTATCTGAACAGATGCAACCGCTCATTGATATCGCAAGCCGTAATTCAAATCGTCTTGCTTCCCTTATTAACGACATTCTTGACCTGGGCAAAATGAATTCAGGCGATATCCAGGTAAAAAGGGCGAACGTACAGGTGATGCCGCTCATCGAAGATGCCATGGCTGTCATGCAGCCGTATGCGGAGCAATGCCAGGTCAGGTTAAGGTTGTCGAGTGCGGTGGCTGAGACGTGCATTAACGTGGATGAAAAACGATTTTCACAGGTTTTGTCGAACCTGATTTCAAACGCGTCGAAATTTTCACCTGAAAAAAGTGAAGTTGTTATCCAGGTGCAAGCAGATGATAACAAGGTGCGTATTGAGGTGATCGATAGTGGTCCCGGAATACCCGATGAATTTCAAGTCAAGATATTTGACAAGTTCACCCAGTATGATTCTTCCGATACCCGTACGGTAAATGGTTCTGGTCTGGGGCTGAATATTTCACAAATGCTCGTTCAACGCATGGATGGCGAGATTGGCTTTGAGACAGTCTTGAACAAGGGCACAACGTTCTATATCGATTTCCCCGTTGTTGAATGTTGATGCCCTGAACCCTCGGGACGAGGGTTAGTGGCTCATAGAAGCCTTTCAGGCTTCATCATGAGTGCCCTACTCGATTTCTAATCTCGTCAGGTCAACTCACAATTACCAGAACCTGCGGAGCAGGTTCTGTGGCTCAAAGAAGCCTTTCAGGCTCCATTATGAGTATCCTACGTCATTTTCCAAAGCCGTCAGGATAATCCCTGATGAATCTCAAAGAGATTCTAGGGAGGACCCTTTCGTGGCGCAAAGAACCCTGCGGGTTCATTGTGCGTAACCTACCCGACTGTCAGTCGGGTCAGGCCACCTGTGAGCTACAAACTTTACAGTAAAGGAATGATGAGCAACGCTACTATATTGATGATCTTAATTAACGGGTTAATCGCAGGGCCTGCCGTGTCCTTGTAAGGGTCACCAACAGTATCACCCGTCACTGCAGCCTTATGGGCATCGGAGCCCTTGCCACCACAGTTGCCATCTTCAATGTATTTCTTGGCATTGTCCCAGGCACCGCCACCAGTGGTCATGGAAATAGCAACGAACAGGCCCGTGATGATGGTACCGATGAGCAGGCCACCGAGTGCCTGAGGGCCAAGTATTACCCCAACCAGGATCGGTACGGCAATCGGCAACAGGGATGGCAGCATCATTTCCTTGATCGCGGCGCGGGTCAGCATGTCGACGGCACGTGAGTAATCCGGTTTCGCCGAGTGATCCATGATGCCCGGGATTTCCTTGAACTGGCGGCGCACTTCTACTACGACACTGCCCGCGGCACGTCCGACGGCTTCCATGGCCATGGCACCGAACAGGTAAGGGACAAGCCCACCAATAAACAGGCCGATGATGACCATGTGATTGGATAGGTCGAAACTCAGGACCTTGTCAGTATGAGCAGCCAATTCGTGTGTGTAGTCGGCAAACAGGACCAGTGCAGCAAGACCGGCCGAGGCAATCGCATAGCCCTTGGTCACAGCCTTGGTCGTATTACCGACAGCATCGAGCGGGTCAGTAATGTTGCGGATCTTTTCATCCAGTTCCGCCATCTCGGCAATACCACCGGCGTTATCGGTGATAGGACCATAGGCATCCAGTGCCACGACGATACCGGTCATCGACAGCATCGAGGTTGCCGCAATCGCGATGCCGTACAGACCGGCCAGCTCATACGACCCCCAGATACTCGCACAGACAACCAGTACGGGCAGTGCCGTCGATTTCATGGAGACACCCAGACCGGCAATCACATTCGTACCGTGACCCGTGGTGGAGGCCTCGGCGATATGCTGAACGGGTTTATATTCGGTTGCTGTGTAGTACTCGGTAATGACAACCATGGCGGCCGTGAGCACGAGGCCGATAATGGCGCTGTAGAAAAGGTTGATCGAAGCGACGCTGTTGCCTTCGATCATGACGCTGTCACCGAGTATCCAGGTGGTGATCGGGTAGAAGGCAATTGCTGACAAGCCGCCGGCCACGGCCAGGCCACGGTACAGGGCATTCATGATCTTGCCGCCTTCACGTGCACTGACAAAAAATGTACCAATGACGGAGGCAATAATCGAAGCGGCGCCAATCACGAGCGGGTAGAGGACGGCTGCATCGCCGGCATTACCCAGCACGAGCCCACCGAGCAACATGGTGGCAATAATTGTTACGGCATAGGTTTCGAACAGGTCAGCGGCCATACCGGCACAGTCACCGACGTTATCGCCCACGTTATCGGCAATCACGGCCGGGTTACGTGGGTCATCTTCAGGGATACCGGCCTCGACCTTGCCGACCAGGTCAGCACCGACATCGGCACCCTTGGTGAAGATACCGCCGCCAAGACGGGCGAAGATGGAAATCAGCGAGCCACCGAAGGCCAGGCCAACCAGGGGCGTCAGGCTGACAGTCTCACCGGTGGGTGTCATGGCGCTGAGCACGGCGTAGTAGCCGGCTACGCCGAGCAGACCGAGTCCGACTACGAGCATGCCGGTAATGGCGCCGCCGCGGAAGGCGACCTGTAAGGCTGCATTGAGGCCGTCATTGGCAGCCTCGGCGGTACGTACGTTGGCACGTACCGAGATGTTCATGCCGATGTAGCCGGCGCCTGCGGAGCACAAGGCACCAATGGCAAAGCCGATGGCTGTTTCTACACCGAGAGAAAGGAAGATGGCGATGAACAGGATAGCTCCAACCACACTAATGGTTGTGTACTGGCGGTTCAGGTAGGCCTGAGCTCCTTCCTGTACGGCAGAGGCAATTTCCTGCATGCGTTCATTGCCTGAAGGCTTGGACAGGATCCATTTATAGGACCAGGCACCGTAAACGAGTGCGGCAAACGCACAGATAATAGATAACAACAAACCATCAGACATCGTAGATCTCCCCCAATTGTGATCCACATAGATACCGACGGGCAGTTCAAATTGAATGACAGCCCTTCTATATGGCGAACTTATTATTTTGTCAGGAGCATTATTACTGCTTCGCGAAGCGAAGAGCAAGCGATGCAATCTACGATGTTTGCACTCGTGTGGTGCAATCAGGCAGGTCGAGAGAAGGATGCAGCGGGTTTTATGCCAAATGTGGTTTCAAGCTTGAGTTCTGTGATCAATGTGTCGGCAGCGTCCTGACAGTGAAACTGCTGCACTTCAGCGAGAACCAGTCTGGTGGTATTCGTGTTGTAGGCATCACCCAAGTTGGCCTGAACCGTGAGGATTCGCGTGTTTTATCGAGAGTTATAGTGAATCCAGTGCAAACGAAAAGGGCGCCCAGTGGGCGCCCTTGACGATAAGCCTTAGATGATAAGCCTTACAGGTCGAACTTCTTGAGCTTCTTCTTGATGCCGACGTTCTTCAGGCGAACATACTTCGGCAGACCGTTCTTGTACGGTGGGTAGTCTTCACCCTTGATGAGTGGCTCGAGGTAGTCGCGACACTTCTGGGTAATACCGTAACCGTCACGCGTGATGAAGCTCTTCGGCATCATCTTCTCGACGTTGGCAACCTTGCTCAGGTCAGCCATACCGACCTTCCACTTGAATGGCTTGTCAGAAATGCGGTCAACCGTAGGCATGATGGAGTTGTGACCCTTCAGTGCGAACTGTACAGCCGCCTTACCCATGGCGTAGGCCATGTCGACGTCAGTCTTTGAACCAATATGACGGGCTGCACGCTGCAGGTAATCAGCAACTGCCCAGTGGTTCTTCAGACCCAGACCCTTCTGGATCATGCCTGAGATAACTGTGGCGGCACCACCGAGCTGGGCATGACCGAAGTTGTCTTTCAGGCCGCTTTCAGCGAGGAACTTGCCGTTTTTGTAGTGAACACCTTCAGAAACAACCACACTACAGTAGCCGTGTTTCTTGACCATGGCGTCGACCTTGGCGAGGAATTTCTTCTCGTTGAACTCGACTTCCGGGAACAGGATAATGATTGGAATCGGTGTGTCTTCGGTTGAAGCAAGGCCACCAGCAGCGGCGATCCAGCCTGCGTGACGACCCATGACTTCAACAATGAAGACCTTGGTAGATGTCTTGGCCATGGAGGCAACGTCGAAGCTGGCTTCACGTGTCGAAACAGCAATGTACTTGGCGACAGAACCAAAGCCCGGGCAGTTGTCCGTGATTGGCAGGTCGTTATCAACGGTCTTTGGCACGTGGATGGCCTGGATTGGGTAACCCATCTTTTCAGACAGCTGTGACACCTTGTAACAGGTATCTGCAGAGTCACCACCACCATTGTAGAAGAAGTAACCGATGTTGTGGGCCTTGAAGACTTCGATCAGGCGTTCGTATTCACGCTTGTTGGCTTCCAGGCTCTTCAGCTTGAAGCGGCATGAACCAAAGGCACCGGAAGGAGTATGGCGCAGTGCTTTGATAGCGCTGGCTGATTCCTTGCTGGTGTCGATCAGGTCTTCGGTCAGAGCGCCGATGATGCCGTTACGGCCGGCATAGACTTTACCGATCTTGCCCTTGTTGGCACGGGCAGTCTCAATGACGCCAGCAGCTGAGGCGTTGATGACGGCGGTTACGCCACCTGACTGCGCGTAAAATGCGTTCATTGGTTTCTCGGCAGCCTTCTTGGTGACTTTCTTGGTCACCTTCTTTGCTGCAGGTTTCTTCTTGGCGGTTTTCTTCTTGGCCATGTTAGGTTCTCCCTACGATATGGTTACTTGATATTTAAAGGTTAAAGATACAAATTCAGAAAAATTATTAAGCGGCGTCCTGATTAAAGGGACGCAGGCGGATTTCACTCTCGATTAACTGGATATCAACAGGCTTGCGGAAGTGTTCCTTGAGGTTCTCTTCGACGGTCCAGACCTGGCTCTCGGTAAAATCGGGAATCGGTTTGTTCATGCTGTTACGTGTTCTTTAATGTCATTGTTTGGTGTCAATTTGCCCGTTCAACACACGATTTTATGACGAGCGGCGGCCAAGGATACTGCAAATAAGTAAAAAATGCATGATAGTTCGTTGACTTGGCCGCATCCGGCAGAGTAGGTTTATATAAAAGCAGGGATAAGTGCAGGGACAAAGAAGCCCACAAACTTGTCCTGAGAGCGTGCTACTGCTAAATAATATAATACTAACAAATACTTATATAACAGGATGCCGTCATGAGGCTCGTCTTACTCGGTGCACCCGGTTCGGGAAAAGGTACACAGGCCAGGTTGCTGGTGAAACAATTCGGAATGTTGCAGATCTCCACGGGCGATTTGTTACGTGCAGCTGTGGAAGAAGGCAGTGCGCTGGGTAAACAGGCCAAACCCCTTATGGATAGCGGCCAGCTTGTCCCCGATGAGATTGTGCTTGGCCTGTTGCGCGAGCGACTCGAGGCCGATGACACCGAAAACGGCTTTATCCTTGATGGCTTCCCGCGCAGTGTTGCCCAGGCGGAAGAACTCGATGCTATCCTGAATAACCTGCGTAAGCCGATTCACGGTGCGCTTCTTATTGATGTCGATGTTGATGCCCTGATCCAGCGCCTTACCGGCCGTCAGACCTGTGCCTCCTGTGGCCAGATGTACAACATGTATACATCACCCTCGAAACTCTACGACCACTGCGATAAATGCGGTGGTGAATTGCGCCAACGCACTGATGATAACGAGGAAACCATCGGTAATCGCCTGCGCGTGTTTGAATCCGTGACGATGCCGCTGCTCGATTACTACAGTGACCAGGGCAAGTTACGTGAAATACAGGGTGTCGGTGAGGTGAAGGATATTGCTGCCGCGGTAAACAAGGAACTCAAGACCCTGCCCTCGGATAAAGAACTGTTGGCACAGATCAGCACCGATGACGGTATCAATTTTGATGCACTCGAACGCAAAGTGCTCGAGTCAGTACAAAACGCCCTGTCGACGGCCAATGAGACGCTTATTGAGCCTGCTGATGAAGCCCTGCAGAAGGCTGAGAAATTCGTCATGGATGAGGTCGAAGAAGTCGGTAAGAAGGTCAGTAAGGCCGTCAAGAAAGAGACCAAAGTCCTCAAGAAAGAAGCCACAGCGATCAAGAAAAAGGTCACCAAGGCGGCGAAGAAGGCCAGTAAGAAAGTGACCAAGGTTGCGAAGAAGGAAGCCAAGGCACTGAAAAAACAGGCAAAAACAATCAAAAAGAAAGTCACCAGGGCTGCAACCAAGGAAACCACGGCGATTAAAAAGAAAGTCACCAGGGCTGCCAAAGATATAAAGAAGAAGGTCACCAAGGCCGCGAAAAAGGCCACTAAGAAGGTGGCCAAGAAGACAGTAACGAAAAAGAAGGCAACGAAGAAGGTTGCCAAGAAAGCAGTAACCAAGAAAACAGCAAAGAAGAAGGTTACCAAAAAGACCGCGACGAAGAAGAAGGTGGTTAAGAAAGTCACCAAAAAGGCTGCCACGAAGAAAACTACGAAGAAAAAGGTCGCGAAAAAGGCCCCCGCGAAGAAAACAGCCAGGAAAGTGGCGAAAAAAGTAGTGAAGAAGGCTGCCAAAAAGGCACCTGCCAAGAAGACTGCAAAGAAAAAGGCCGCCAAAAAGACCGGGAAAAAGAAATAATCATACGTACCGCTAGCTGCACGTATACCAGCTATTGACGTGCATCAATGAAAATCCTGGTCAAATTGGTAGATTTATCGACGCTCCGTCCACGCGTGAGTGAAGGAGTTGAACACGGTAATAGCATGAGAGTTAGACTGGCAAAGTCCCATGACGGGCTGCTTTATACCGCTGACGATGGCGCCATGGAGAAAATCGTCAAAACAGGTGTCACAGGATAGGAGCACGCGGCCAACACCGGTTTAGTAACGCGCGATGCCGCAGTGTTGACAGCAAACTTGCACGTGCGATTTACTGGCATGACGTTTTCAGCAGTAAACCGCAGTTACGTGCAGGGTATCAATCCAAATAAATGAGAAGGATAAAGCGGGTATGAGTATTGATGTGCAAATATTCAAGACACTGTTTCCGAATATCGTAAAACATTGTCACGATGATGCGGGTGCATCTGCGTTTATGAACGCGGTGACCGAGAAACATGTGTCGTCAGGTGATGTGGTGATCCACGAAGGTGATGATATGAGTGACCTGTTCTTTGTCGTTTCGGGTAAATTGACCACTTCCCTGCAGGGGAATAATGAAACTGTGGTGATGGGTACCGTGAGCTCTGGGGATACCTTCTGCAAAGCGAGCCTGCTTGATCCCGGTCCGGCGCCGATGACAGTCACGGCTGATGAAGATTCCGATTTACTTGTGCTTTCGCACGATGCCTTCCGCGGCCTGGAAAAAGACTACCTGCAGATGACCGGCAATATGCTGCGTATGCTTTCGGATGATCTGATTGGTCTGTGCCGCAAAGCTGACAAGGTATTGTTTGAACGCGGCACCAGCGCGGGTGGTGGCGACCTTCGTACATGGGCACTTGATACTTACAAATCACTCCATGGTGAACAGGAGGCACAGTCATGAACCTGCATAACCTGTTCCGCTCCATCCCCGAATTTTCAGAAATGACCAATGACGAGCTCAATACGCTCGAACGTGCCATGGTCGTGCGGGAACATCCCGATGGTGAAGCATTCCTGTGCCAGAAAGGCGGCGCCAATGACCTGTTCCTGATTGTTGAAGGTGAAGTAGAAATCGTTCACGAAGAAAGTAGTGGTCACGGTGAACAGGTCGTCAAAATCATGTGTCCCGGTGAGCTTGTTGGCCTGCATAGCTTGATCAGTCATCGCCCAAGTGGTGTGTGTTGCCGAACAAAAGGCAAGACAGCACTGGCCTCACTGCCGTTAACGGCTTTCAATTTACTCTATCAATCTAATTCAGCACTGACACATCATTTCCAGCGCGTCATCGCCCGGCAGCTTGTGCGTGACTATCGCGAGGTCATGGCAGTGCTTAAGAACATGATGTTCGCCGCAGATGAGGAACAGGCGAAACAGGTGCTCTCCGAACATATATCGGGGAATTAGCCCAATCGCGTTAACAACGAAACCGGTGCTTGTCACCGGTTTTTTTAATCTCAATAGACAGGATTAACAAGATTGACAGGATGTAATGGTAGCTAACAGAAACTTAATCTTGTTCATCATGTAAATCCTGTCAGAGTAAAAACTAATTCGACGATGTACCCAAACAATAAAGGGGCAGTACCCTTTATTGCCGTTATTGTTTCTTATTTAAGCATGTAAAGTATTATGCGTGCCTGGCCGATACACATATATAATATGAGTGAATTTTATATAATTTAATTTATTGAAATTACAGGAAAAGCTTTTGATGAGTTCTGTATTCAACTCGAATACTGCGTCAGATGACGGGTTGGGTCTTCAACGAGTCGTAAGACATGGTTTAATTACCATGGTAGTAGCAATTATTATACTGTCAGGGTCAGCGCTATGGACAGTTATTCAACTCACCGGGTTTTATCAAAATGAAGTAAATATTGTTGCTGAGCAGGAAAGGCTGCTACATGCCATGCGTGTTGTAGCAAAGGAACGAACCTTGCTCATGTATGCCATGATTACTGAAGAAGATCCTTTTCTTAAGGACGACCAGCGTATGGCGTTTTATAGTGCTGGTACAAAATTTGCCATCGCGCGAATTGAACTCCTAAAAACCCCTTTAATTGATAATGAAAAGTACCTGTTAGAGAAACAGGGCAAAGAGACCGGGTTAATGCGTTCACATCAGGATCAGGTCCTGGATCTGGTTCTGGAAGATAATGAAGAATCAGCGATAGCAACATTACGTAGGGCAGTGTCAGGTCAACAACGCGTAATGAAAATATTAGATCAGCTAAATGTTTCGGTAGATAGTCGGTATAAAGAAATAACAACAAAAGCTGATACAGTCGGTCAAGCAAGTATCGTAATTCTCTTTACTATCGTGATCATCATTATCGCTGGCGCGGTATATATTATTCGTCAAACAACTCATCGAGCCTCCAGCCTTATCTCACAACTATTTGAAGCACGTGTTGATCTACAAAATGCTAATGATGAACTCATGCAACAGCAGGACACGTTGGATCATCATGCAATTGTCAGCATTGCAGATCGGTTTGGCAATATCACTTATATCAATGAAAAGTTTTGTGAAATAAGTGGTTACAGCCGGGATGAATTAATAGGCAGAAATCACCGCATCCTGAAATCCGAAGAACATTCAACAGAGTTCTACCAGGATTTATGGCAAACAATTTCACAGGGCAATGTCTGGCAAGGTGAAATATGCAACCGTAGAAAAGATGGAACTCACTATTGGGTTGAATCAACCATTAGTCCATTTGTAGATAAAACGGGGAAGCCCTATAAATACGTATCAATTCGAACTGATATTACGCATCTCCTTGATGCAAAAATCGAAGCAGAGAAAGCAAATCATGCAAAAAGTGTTTTCTTGTCCAGCATGAGTCACGAATTACGCACACCAATGAATGCAGTACTCGGTTTTTCCCAACTACTGGAAGCTCAGCTTGAAGGAGAACAACTAGAATCAGTCAAAACAATCACAAACGCTGGTAAGCATTTGATGGTCCTCATTGATGAAGTGCTGGATCTGTCTCAGATCGAATCAGAACATCTTGATCTTGCCTTCGAGTCAGTGGATGTTGAAACGCTTGTGAATGAATGTCTGGAATGGGTAGGAAATTCGGCGCATACAAAAAATATCATACTTCAGCAGAAAATTAGTGCGCCTTCAGATATGTGTGTGATTGCTGATAGAACCCGGCTTAAGCAAGCCATACTGAATTATCTCTCAAATGCAATTAAATATACTCAACAAAATGGAAAGGTTGTAGTTAGGGTTAAACCTTCTGATACAAATATGTGTCGCATAATTGTTGAGGACACGGGGCCAGGGTTAAATCAAGAACAATGCTCTATTGTATTCAATCCATTTACCAGGCTGGATGAGCATATTAATGCAACCAGTGGTACGGGTATAGGACTTGCGATCACTAAGCGTATTATAGAGATGATGAAAGGAAAGGTAGGTGTTGATAGTGAAGTAGGCAAGGGAAGTGAATTCTGGCTTGAAGTTCCAGTTATAAGCGAAAAAAATTAATAATGAGAAAAAACGGGAGGGATTAAACTTTAACTAATCGTAATCCCCTGTTCTTTGCCAGAAGCGGACAGTTGTCATTGCGGGCCGCTACGGCGGCGTGGCAATCTATCTGGATAGGTGTTGTCTTTAAGGAGATTGCTTCACTGTGTTCGTAATGATGGGAAATGGCCGTTAGCAACCGTCGCACTTTGCGAAACTTGCCCTGAACCTTCGGTACGAAGGTTAGGGTACTCATAATGAAACGCGAAGCGGTTCTATGAGTCAGTGTCCGTTGCGGCCAATGATTTTTATCCTGTAAATCTTGTTAGTCCTGTCAAAAATAGCTTTCTCCCCTCTAACCCTCGTTACGAAAATACCTTCACAGATATGGAATAAAACTCTGTGACTCTGCGTCTCTACTTGGACTGATTATTATTTTAATAAAATTCCATTCGGTGGAGGAGATAGAGATGAATTCCAAGTTGTTGAAAATATTGGGTGTTGTGGCCATTGCGATGTCTATGCTCGGCCTGACCGCCTGCAGCACAGCTGAAAAGGCTGATGACTTCGGTCCGAAGCACAAGCTGGTTATCCAGGTTAGCTCAAAAGACCCGCTGATCCAGAAGATTGCGGTGAACAATGCCGTTAATGTACAGAAGGCATACGGTATTGATAACGTTGCCGTTGAAATCGTTGCTTACGGTCCTGGTCTGGGCATGCTGACACCGAAGAGCAAGCAGGCCAAGCGTATCAAAAGCCTGGCTGTTCAGGGTATTACGTTCAGTGCCTGTGGTAACACAATCAAGAAGATCACCAAGAAGAAAGGTAAGGCACCGAAGCTTGTGAAGGGCGTTCAGGTTGTACCTGCCGGTGTAGGCCGGATTATTGCGCTGCAGGAAAAGGGTTACTCTTACATCCGTCCATAATAACGGTTGCGAGTTTCTCAAAAGCCCGGTGAAGAAACTCACCGGGCTTTTTCTTTGCCCTGAACCCTCGGGACGAGGGTTAGGGTACTCATAATGAAGCCCGAAGGGATTCTATGAGCATATCGCTCGACTCATCAGGTTTTTTACTTTTATCGTATTATTCTCAATTTACGGCTCTCCACGTTTCTAACTGACCGATATTTCATCTACTATATAAATAGTGAGTGCCCGTTAAGGAGCAGGTCATGTTTGAAGCAGTTGAACTGGATCGCAAGGTCAGCAAGGAAACCTTCAAGGCGAAGGTGCCTGAACTACGCACAGAGTTACTGGAACTCCAGGGGTTGCTGGCGGAGGCAGACTTCCCGGTCATGATTATTGTCTCGGGTGTCGAAGGCGCCGGCAAGAGCGAGGTAGTGAACCAGCTCAATGAGTGGCTTGATACGCGTGATGTTGAAACCCATGCCTTCTGGGACGAGACAGATGAAGAACGCGAGCGGCCCCATTTCTGGAGGTTCTGGCGCAAGTTGCCGGGACGTGGCCGGATTGGCATCCTGTTCGGTTCCTGGTACACACAACCCATCATCGATAACGTATTCGGCAATACCTCTGACAGTGAACTGAATGTGCAACTGAACCACATCAGTGAGCTGGAGCAAACTCTCAGTCACGACGGAGCCCTGATTATCAAGTTTTGGTTTCACCTTGATAATAAAACCCAAAAGCAGCGTCTCGAGGCAAAGCTGAAAAAAAACAAGCATCGGCCTGCAGTTGCCAAGTTTTCAAAACATTACGATGCCTTTGCGCGGACTTCTGCCCGAGCCATCCGTATGACCGATAGTGGCCATAGCCCCTGGTACCTGATCGAAGCGAAGGACAAACGTTACCGTGACATGACCACGGCAACCACGTTAATTAGTGCCATCAGGCAAAAACTGGCGACAAGCGCGGATCGGCGGCACAGCTCATACGTACATGATGCGATGGCGCCTGAAGAGGAAAGTGCCAGGGTGACGATCCTCGATCACCTAGATGTTGAACAGTCGTTGTCATCGGCAGACTATAAAAAACAACTCAACGACTACCAGTCACGCTTGCAGGAACTGACATGGGCAGCGCGTAACAAGGGGCTGTCCTGCATCAACGTGTTTGAAGGTTGGGATGCGGCAGGCAAGGGCGGCGTGATCCGGCGCATTACCGGTGCAACAGATGCGCGCCTGTACCGCGTTATCTCAGTTGCAGCCCCAACCGATGAAGAACTTGCCCATCACTACCTGTGGCGCTTCTGGCGACAAATCCCCCGTTCCGGTTACATGACTATCTATGACCGCTCCTGGTACGGCAGGGTACTCGTAGAACGTGTCGAGGGATTTGCGCGGCAGGATGAATGGGGGCGTGCTTACCAGGAAATCAATGATTTCGAGGAACGTCTCGTGGAGCGCGGTATTGTTGTGAACAAGTTCTGGATGCATATAAGCCAGGACGAACAGTTGCGACGTTTCAAAGAGCGGGAGAAGGTGCCCTGGAAACAATACAAGATCACGGACGAGGACTGGCGTAACCGTGATCGTTGGGATGACTACAAGGCGGCCGTTAACGACATGGTTGCGCGAACCAGTACGTCGTTTGCGCCGTGGCAGCTGGTTCCCGCAAATGACAAGCGCTTTGCCCGTATACAGGTGTTGAAAACAGTGTGTGAGCGGTACGAAAAGCTGCTTTAGTCAGCCACGAGTCCCTCGAACAGGGACTCGTTTGTGGTACGGCTGAATTCATCAAAGATATTGTCATAGTGTTGACGTTTCCTGTCCTGTTGTTCATCCAGGTATTCGATTAATTGCAGGATGGCATGAGTGGTTTGTTCCGAGGTGTCGGTCTCGTTTTGCATCTGCGACAGGAAACTCTGTAAAGCGGTCATTTCGACGTGCAGGTCCTGGTAGTCGCCGAGGGTGTCCTGTAATGCCTTTAGTGAATAAATAAACATATCAAGCCGTTTTGCAGAATACAGCGGACGAAACAGTTCCAGCAGGTAGCGCAGTTTCTTGCAGCTGATGCGCAACCGGTGGAATGCTTCAGGTGAAGAGGTTTCGTTAATGGCCTTGCCGCGTTTCATTACTTTTCGGTGTGTCCTTAACAGGACTTCGCTGGCAACTGGTTTTATCGGGCGGTGCGTGTTTGTCAGGGTTGCTGTTTCAGGTTCATCGAGGAAGCCTTGCCATGCCTGAATCAATTCCCGGTAATTTACAGAGCCTAACTGACGAATCAGTTTACGGTATTCAATATCTTGTCGTTGCTGTAAAAACCGGTTAAACGGCACAAGGTCGGGCAGAATATCAGGCGGTAAATGTGCGGCATGGTCGGCCAGCTTCTGCAGGTAGACATGCAGGTCTCTGAGCGGTGCCGTTTCTGTCAGCAGCCAGGCAAACCCGTTCGTAAACCGCTCTACGGTCTGCGTGGGAAAGACGTCGTTGACACGTTTGAGTATGGAAAGCGTTTTCCTGAGGGCGACGCGGAAATCATGCAGGTGTTCGGGATCCGTATTTGCCAGGATACCCGGCTCATTGTCCTGTGCAGTTTCATATAGCGACCTGAAAAGTATCTTCAGACATACTCCCGTTTCCTGTTCAGGTTGGATCCGGTTGCGGCCTGTTGCAATCGCGTGTTGTAGATGTGGCATAGCGGTGAAATCGCCGTTTGCATCGTGATGTATTTCCTTCGGACGAATGATGTCGATGAGTTGGCCGCTGTTTTCATGTAATTGAATAATGGCCAGTGTCGCGGTGGTCATGAGTTTACCGCTGTCTGACAAGGGGAGATCATTGCCACAAAGCTGGAACAGCAGGTCATCAAGCCCCGGGTTATGCCCGACCAGCATAATGCTCGTTTCGTCATCGGGCAGCTCAGCGAGGAGATCAAGCAGTGTGTCAGGATCTGCCATGTAGATACGTTCGTCGTACCTGATAGTGTCCGGAGGGAGTGCCAATTGCGTTGCAACGTTCTCTATGGTTTGTTGTGCACGCAGTGCCGGGGAGCTGACGATGAGTTTGGGCAGGATGCCCTGCGCCTCCATCCAGTTGCCCATCAACCGGGCCGCTTTTTCACCCCGGCTGGCCAGCGGCCGGTCGAAGTCACGTGCAGCTGGACTGTCCCAGCTGGACTTGGCGTGGCGAAGCAAATACAGGGTTCTGGGCATGGTGTCTCCGGGCTATTCTTATCGAATTATTCTGCGCGCTGTGTGCCGGGACTGCAACTTGTCTGCCTATTGTTGATTTAGGATTGATGATTGCTGAATATATTCATCATTCATCATTCATCATTCATCATTCAGCAATCCTAAATCATCAGTCCTCAATCGTCTGCCTGTGCCCATCCGGTTTCCACGCCGGTGCGATCACGTTCGGCATGTCGGAACGATTCAGCAGCCGTGCCGGAGCAAGGGAAAACTCGCCGAAGCGCTGGTTGATGGCATCCATTACGGCATTGCGTTGTTGCTCGGCCTCACGCTGTGGCGTGAAGAGTTCCAGTTGTTGATTGGACGGTTGCGGATCCAGTGCCGTGACCTGGACCTGGAACACGCCACGCTGGTTCCAGTGGTTCGTGATGACATAGCGGCATAGCCTGAATATCGCACTGGCATCGTTGTCCGGTGTGGCAAGGCGCAGTTTCATGCCGAGCCAGCCGTCCTGTTGTTTCAGGCCGATGTAGAAATGCTGTGCCTGCATGGCGTGGCGGCGCAGGCGTGCACCGAGTTTTTCACTCATGTGGCGAAAGTAGGTCAGCAGGACCTCGATGTCGTGCGTGTCGGGTGGGACGACCTTGCCGTGGCCCATTGATTTCGGTGCGGGGACATCGGTATGCACGCGATCCGGATCGTCGCCCTGGCACATGAGCCAGATACGTCGGCCAAGGTTACCGAAACGCCGTGCAAGGATGCCGATGGGCAGTTCACCGACCTCACCGCAGCGGCAGGCACCATACTGGGCGAGAAAGCTGCCGACACCCTTGGCGATCCCGCACAGTGCAGTGACCGGTTCATTACGTAAACGCTCGCGTGCTTCCCACGGTGGGATGACGGTCAGGCCATCGGGTTTTTGCAGCTTGGCGGCAAACTTGGCCGTGGTCTTGTCACCGGCAACACCGGCTGAACAGAGTAGATGTGATACGTTGAAGATCTTTTCCTTCACCATGTGCGCCATGCGTACCGGTGTGCCGTGCAGACGCTGGCAGTGCGTGACATCAAGAAAGGCCTCATCGACCGAGAACACCTCGATGTCCGGGCTGACATCCTGCAGGACGTGCATGATCCGGGTCGAGATCCCGGCGTACACCTTTGGTCGAGCGGGTCGCTGGATGATGTCCGGGCAGAGTTTTTTTGCCTCCGGCAGGCGCATACCGGTACGAACTCCTTTCGCACGTGCTTCGTAGGAACTCGTGATAATGCAACTGCCGCGTTCACCGTTGGTGACGGCCACGGGCAGGCCACGCAACTCGGGAAAATCGCGTTGCTCGACCGAGGCGAAAAACGCGTTCATATCGACGTGGATGATCGCGCGGGGCCAGATTGTTGGACATGTTTCTTGCAAGGTAAAGATCTAACGCAGAGACGCCAAGACGCAGAGAGCGCAAAGGTGGCGATGAAAAAGAAATATCGGTGCAGTAATTATTTGCTCTGCGAACTTTGCGCCTCTGTGCCTCTGCGTTGGATTTTTATTTAAACAAACGGGATTGAAAATACTATTCAGATGGGTGTTCATGGCTTTTTCTCCTCGACGTGAATAATTGTGCGCGGACAGAATATTGAGCAGGTTTCCAGCAAAACAAAGATCTAACGCAGAGACGCCAAGATGATGTCGAATATAAAATACTGGGGGCATAATAATTTTCTCTGCGAGCTTTGCGCCTCTGTGTCTTTGCGTTGGATTTTTATTTAAACAGGAGAGGTGAAGCGAAAGGCGAGAATCGTGGAGGAAGCTATATTGCCCTTCGCTTCACACGTTACCTGTACGATCGCAGCTGCCCGACGACGATGCCCTGGATCGAAACGCGGTCAGCCGGGTAGATCATGGGCGTCATGTCCGGGTTGGCGGGGATCAGCGTGACGGAGCCGTCGCGGTTGTTGCGCAGGGTCTTCAGGGTTGCTTCTTCATTGTCGATCAGCGCCACGACAATTGCGTCATCATCGGCGCGCTCGGCTTTCTCGATAATGACCATGTCACCATCGAGGATGCCAGCCTCGATCATCGAATCGCCCTGTACCTTGAGCACGAAGCGGTTCGGACCAATGAAAAATTCGGCGAGGTCGATCTCGTCGTGATTGGGGATGGCCTCAATAGGCTGGCCGGCAGCGATACGTCCGAGCAGCGGCAGGCGGTAGCCCTTGCGTACCTGTTCTCCCGGCAGCTTTTTTCGGGTCAGGGAAATACCCCTGTGTTTGTTAGGCTGTAAAGTAAGTAAGCCTTCACTAACAAGGCTTTGCAGGTAGCGGTGTACGACGCCCTTTGAGCTGATCCCTATCCCCAGTGCGATCTCGCTGAGCAGCGGCGCATGGCCATGCTGCGCGATGTAGTCGCGAATAAAGCGGTAGGTGTCTTGCAGGCGTGGTGAGAGCATACCTGTTAGCATAGAGAACGTTTAGAGAACTTTCAAGCCTCACGTGATAATCGAGGAGATTATCAAGGCTCTTTACTTATGATGGGTTATCGGTCGTGGTGGATTGCCATGGGTCTATGTCAATGTAATCAATGACCTTGGCATCGCTACGATTCAGTACCAGGATGACAAAGCGGTGTTTCCCCTGCAGGGGATAGAACACGAACTTGTCCATATCCGGGTTGCGCGCGCGGAAGGCATCAATAATGCGCTTGTTATCCGGAGATTTCGCAGCCAGTTTTTCAATGTCCATGCCGAGGCCAAAAGATTCAGAAATATTTGTTTTAAGCTCTTTGTAGTATTCAGGACGATGTTCTAATTTTGGGCCGTTACGGACCACATTATCAAAAAGCTTGAATGTTGCATGGGCGGCTTTGTCTATGTAGACATAGGTTGGTCCGAGATGATGGTCGTCAATTTTCGGGTCGAGCAGATCCATTCGTAGATTATCGATCTCAGATGCCTGTATGACCCTGAAGTAGTTATCGGAGAAGACAGTAAAATAGGGGCGTTCACTATAGATGGTATCGGCACCGTAAAGCAGCGCGACGATTTGCACGGCAGCGATCAGGCTGAGGTCAAATTTGAGCCCGGGTTTCCCTGGCTTGAAGATAACCAATGTTAACAAGGGGCCAATGATCAGGTCGACGCCTATCAGAATAAGGATAACGGTATGAGTACCCTCGATATGGAAATAGGGTGCGGGATACCAGATGAAAAAGACGGCTGCAAAAAAAATCGCCAGGACAAGCGCACTTACACCAAAGTGGACTGCAAAAGCATAGAATCGATTCATTGCTGTATCAACTCACTGAAATATAGTGTTATTACGATAAATTCTGTTCTAATTTCCTCTCGATTATAGCCAATAATTGTTGGCCTGCAATCTCGTTGCGCCAGCCCTGCAGGACGGGCAGGTCACGGTCACCGTTGATGAGTTGTTCAACGACCTTGCGGGTGCCAAGCAGGCCGGGGTCAATATTGTGTTGTTTACCGATCCCCTGGAGGGCATTCATCATGTCCTTAGCGAGTTTGCGCTGCGCCGGGGTCGGTTTTTCAAAACGTTTGCGTATCGGGCGCAGGGACTCGGGGATATTGGCGGCATTCTTTAACAATTCCAGCCACTCATCGCCGAAGCGGTTGCGGGTCTTCTCGGTCAGGCCGATGGCATCGAGGTCGTCATTGCTGGCTGCCGGGCCTTCGGCCATGGCCAGCAGGATCTCGTCACGCAGGACCCAGCGTTTCGGTTTGTCGATCTTTTGCGCGTGCTGTTCGCGCCAGCTTGCCAGCGCCTGCGCGAATACGAGGTTATTACCGGGCAGCTTGTCGAGACCTTTAAGCGATTGCCAGGCCTGCGCCGGGTCGACCCGGTAGCGCCGCGCATCAGCGAGTTGACGGAAGTCTTCCTTGAGCCAGTCAGCGCGGCCGGATTGTTCCAGTTCATCACGCAGAAGCAGATAGGCCTTACCCAGGTAACGCACGTCATCGGCTGCGTAATTGATTTGTGCAGTGCTTAAGGGGCGTTTTGACCAGTCGGTACGGCTGTGAGATTTGTCCAGCTCGACATCACACAGGCTCTGCATGAGGGCGGCATAACTGACCTGGTTGCCATGGCCGAGCAGGGCTGCGGCAATCTGGGTATCGAACAGGGGCGCCGGTAATTTATCACGCAGGTGCGCGAAGATCTCGAGGTCCTGCGAGGCGGCATGAAAGACCTTTGTAATTGATTCATCGTAGAGCACATCGAACAAAGGTTGCAGGTCGTCGATGGCGATGGGATCAATGCAGGCAAGCTGTTCACCGTTACTGATCTGGATCAGGCACAGCAGCGGGTAATAGGTCTTTTCACGGACAAACTCGGTATCAATGGCCAGCCATTTACTGTCCTTGATGGCATTGCAGAATGCAGTGAGCGCGGAATGTGTGTCGATATACTGGATATCGCTGGCAGGTTGTTCAGACATGCCGCGCAGCATAGCAGTCATGACAGGGCTTGGCTATTTCACCGCTATTTTACAGATGCATACACAAGGCTGGAGATGTGCTGTCGCAACGGGTAAGCTGGCCGGATGAATGCACTGATTTTCCGCTTTTTTGATATCTGCCTGTTACGCGCCGGGCCCCAGGACCTACCTGCCTCGACCTTTCTGTTAAGGTTCGCGGTGGTCGTCAATATCGCGTTCGGTACCGTGATGGCCTACCCGGACAGGGGCATGCCACAGGCGCTTATCGAGGTATTGTTCGATTTTGCGCTGCTTACGCTATTGTTGTACGGGGTGCTGCAATGGCGCCAGCGGCCAGAACGTTTTGCGCAGACGCTGACAGCACTGATGGGCACGAATGTTATCCTGTCATTTTTCGCGCTGCCGGTTGTCTATACGATCACTGGGAAGCCAGAAGGTGAGGTTGCCGGTTGGGCGTTGCAGTTGTTCCTGTTGCTGGTGATCTGGAACATCACCGTCATGGCCCATATCCTTCGTCACAGCCTGTCCATGCATATTGGTTACACGTTGGTGATGAGCGTCAGCTACGTAGCGCTGGCGGGCTTTTTGACCCTGACAATATTTGGTGGTGCGGCCTGACCATGCATATTCATATCCTGGGTATTTGTGGCACGTTCATGGGCGGGTTGGCACTGCTGGCGCGTGAACTCGGTTACGAGGTCAGTGGTTCAGATGCGGGTGTCTACCCACCGATGAGCACCCAGCTTGAATCTGCCGGCATAGCCCTGCATGAAGGTTATTCAGCCGATGCGTTTGATTCGCAGCCAGATCTTGTTGTGATCGGCAATGCCATGTCGCGCGGTAACCCGGCGGTTGAATACGTACTGGAACGCAACCTGCCGTATATCTCGGGACCACAGTTCCTCGCAGACCATGTGTTAAAAGATAAGTGGGTGCTTGCTGTCGCAGGCACACATGGCAAGACAACAACGGCGAGTATGCTCGCGCATGTACTCGATGAATGCGGTCTTGCACCGGGCTTTTTGATCGGTGGAATTGCACAGGATTTTGGCATCTCGGCACGACTCGGACAGACGCCGTTCTTTGTCGTCGAGGCCGATGAGTACGACACGGCATTTTTCGACAAGCGCTCGAAGTTTGTTCACTACCGGCCACGCACGCTTGTCATAAACAATATCGAGTTCGATCATGCTGACATCTTCCCCGATCTTGCTGCTATCAAGCGGCAATTTCACCATCTTGTCAGGATCGTACCGGGAAATGGCCTGATCATCCACCTGTCCGCCGAAGCAGTTGTCGACGAGGTGCTGGCGATGGGCTGCTGGACGCCGTGCGAGACGTTTTCACTTGACCAGCCGGCAGACTGGCAACTTGCCAATGCCTCGGCTGCCTATGACAGCTTCGACGTCAGCATTGAACAGGCACCAGTCGGCACGTTGCACTGGTCACACTCCGGTCGGCATAACGCGAGTAATGCACTGGCGACCCTGGCTGCGGCGCGACATGTCGGTATACCGGTTGCCGAGGCCATCAAGGCGCTGGCGAACTTCAGGGGCGTCAAGCGACGTATGGAGTTGCGTGGTGAAGCTGCCGGTGTGCGCGTGTTTGATGATTTTGCCCATCACCCGACGGCCATTGAATTAACACTGCAGGGTGCGAAATACTGCCTGCGTGAGGGTGGCCGCCTGCTGGCCGTGCTTGAACCGCGCTCGAATACGATGCGCATGGGTGTGCACCGTGATGCACTGGCCAGTTCGATGACAGATGCCGACCAGGTATACGTGTTTGTCCCGGCTGATCTCGACTGGTCGATGGACGATGTATTTACAGCGCTGGGTGACAAGGCACGCTGTTTTTCAGATCTTGTTGAACTGGTCAACGCAATAGTCGCAGACAGTCACAGCGATGATGATATCGTCGTCATGAGCAATGGCGCCTTTGGTGGTATCCACGACAAACTACTGGCTGCCCTGCAGCCGGCCTGAATTCATCTATGCTAGGGTATGTAGCCCGCGCGGCGGAAAATATAACAAAATGAATATCCAATCGACTGACAAGACCATCGCACTGGCCATGACCGGTGCCTCCGGCGCTCCGTATGGTCTGCGCCTGCTTGAGTGCCTGATCGCAGCAGGTGCGAAGGTCTACCTGATGGTGTCACCGCCGGGACAGGTCGTATTGTCGATGGAAACCGATCTGCAGGTGCCGGGACGTTCGGCCGACATGCAGGCGTTCTTTGCCGAGCGCTACGGCGCAGAGGATGGCCAGTTGCAGGTGTTCAGCAAGGACCAGTGGACGGCACCGGTTGCCAGTGGCAGCGGTGCGCCGGACGCGATGATCGTCTGCCCATGTACAACGGGCACGCTGTCTGCAGTAGCCTGTGGGGCGAGTAACAGTCTCATGGAACGCGCGGCCGATGTTGTCATCAAGGAACAGCGCAAGCTGATCATGGTGGTACGTGAAACGCCGTTGTCAGCCATCCATCTTGAGAATATGCTTAAACTTTCAAAACTGGGTGTAGTGATGTTGCCGGCAACACCGGGGTTTTATCAGAATCCTACCTCGGTGGAGGATATTGTCGACTTCGTGGTCGCGCGTATCCTTGAGCAACTCGACATTAAACATGATCTCATGCCGGGCTGGGGCGAGTAAGTCGCCGTTGCAGCCAGGCAGCAAACGGACAATGATTTGCTGATGGCACACGAGACACGAACAATTCCAATCTTCCCCCTGCACACGGTGCTGTACCCGGGTGGTGCACTGCCGTTGCGAATATTCGAACCGCGTTACCTGGATATGGTGGGTCAGTGCCTGCGCAATGACACAGGTTTTGGCGTGTGCCTGATCAGTGAAGGAAAGGAAACCGGTGAGGTCGCCGAGAGCTTCGAATGGGGCACGCTAGGTAGTATCAGTTACTGGCAGCAATTACCGGATGGCCTGCTTGGTATTACGGTACGAGGCCAGCAACGTATACAAGTGCTTTCCAGTGATGTAACGCCGGACCTGTTGTGTATGGCCGAGGTGGAAATATTGCCTGCAGAGCCACAGGTCACGTTGCCGGAACGCTTCCAGGACATGGCCGAGATGGTGCGTTCGATGCTGGAACAGATCGGTCATCCGTATACAACGCTTCCCAAGCACTTTGATGATGCCAGTTGGGTCGGTTACCGTATGGCAGAATTGCTGCCGGTTTCATTAATGCAGAAACAGTATTTCCTGCAACTGACCGACCCGGTCGAACGACTCGAGCATCTCAGGGATATTCTTGCCGAGATGGACTAGCCGGTGAGGCTGGTCAGGCAAGCGGTATCTCGAACCAGAAGGTGGTGCCAACACCCGCCTGTGATGTGAAGCTGACGGTACCTTGATGACTCGCGATGATGTTTTTCACGATATTAAGGCCCAGCCCCGTCCCGGTACTGCTACGTGTGTCGGTGGCATCGGCCTGGCTGAATTTCTCAAACAGCCTGTCATGGAATTCTTCCGAAATCCCCTCGCCATGATCGGTAATATTTATCCGCACATGTGTCCCCGTATTGGTCACACTGACTTCAATCGTATCCTGTTCAGCACCGTATTTGATGGCGTTTGACAGAAGGTTATCCATCACCTGGGTGATGCGGTATGCATCGGCCATGACAGTCAGTTGCGGATCAATATTGCTGTCATCGAATTCCACGGAGCAGTCAAAACGAGCTGCGTATATACGACTGCTCGTAATACAGCGGTTGAGCAGTGGCAGGAGCTCAACCGGTTGAATCACGTATTCCATCTTGCCTGCTTCCATCTTCTGCAGGTCGAGCAGGTCATTGATTAATAGCCCCAGGCGCTCACAGTTGTTGACAGAGATGTCGAGCATCTCACGACCCTTGTCAGTATTGATATCAACGACATCATTTTGCAACAACTGCAATGAACCGCGAATGGAAGTCAACGGGGTACGCAGTTCGTGACTGATAATAGACAGGAAATCGTTCTTGTAATTCTCGGCTGCGATACGTAGCTGTTCCTGCCTGCGAATCACGACAAGCATAAATGCCGAGATGATGAGGAACATGCTGAAAATCAGGAACAGGGTATGGCGAATATTGTTCTCGTAGCGGGAAAACAGTTCCGGACGGTGCATATCAATAATACTCCAACGAGTTTTATCGATAGGAGTTGTCACCAGGATACGGGCTTTTTCCTGTTGAGTCAGGCGGTAGTCATTCCTGTTGAGATTCACACGAGCACCCTTGTCGGTCACTTCAATTAATTGTGAGGCCTCGGGATATATGAGCATTAATTCATGTCCAGGGTTCTGTACATTTTCCAGCATATTGCCCAGTTCGTCCGCATCAAAGCTGATAAACAGGAGAATGGTTTTTGCGTCAAACTCATGACGTGATATGACATCAAAGTGGTAGATATCAGGGTGTGGGTGGATACGCGGTAACTGCATCTGTGTTTGGGTAAACTTCCTGAGATCATTCTGGCACAGTTCACCGATCAGGCCGTCAAAATCTTCCATGAAGGGTTTACCCTGTGCATCAGCAATGGTGAATGCAAAATAATCTGGAAAGTATATTTTGATGCGTGATTCAAGTTGCGCATACAGTTCTTCATTGGCGGGATCTGCAGCAAGCTGTTTTATAACGTCTTCGTGATCGTTACCAAAGATCTGCACGAGACGTTTTTTCTCGGAGATGAATTGACTGATCGCCTGCTTTGTCGAGGCCGTCGATTCCTGTGCGATGGCAAGATGATAGTCGTGGAAGTCCTGTATACGTGATGAGGATGTGGTTACCAGGATAAGCCCAATAAGAAGCAGGATAACAAAATTGAAGATCAGGAATTTCTTCATAAAAATGGTTGATCAGTTACTGTCTGCCCGGGTGCAAAATCCAATGATTATGTTAGTCAGCATAGCAGTAAAAACTGATGTTGGTTGCTATTCACATTTGAATACAGTACTTCAATGTAAAAAATATGGTTTTATTTATGCAATTTATAAGCGACAGGGTGAAGGGTTACAGTGAAAGTATCAGCCAGTTTTTCTGCAGAGAGAGTGATGCTGTGGCCTGGCGTGATGAGGTATATGCTACAAGAACGCCTGATTTAACCGCTTTGCTGAATCTGGGCGGTCTCTTCGGCGCTGACAAGTTCAACGAAGAAATCGCCAGCCTCGGTTGTAAAGGGTAATAATATAACAGGCCCGGATACCGTGTGTTTAATCTCATGGGGGTCACCGGTAAAAACGGAAGGCAGGGTGAGGTCCAGGCTATACCCCTGTCCTTCAAGTGTCCCTTTGGCGCCACCGGCCATCATGTTAGATATCTCGCCCACGAGGTCCTGGACCATTTCATCAACCTCTTGCGGATCGGTATGCATCATGCGTTTAGTAATCTCAAGTGCGACAGGTTTTGAAAAACTGATTGCCGTGGATACAGCTACACCCGAACCCTTGAAGTCAATCATGCCGGTGACAACCCCGAGGGCTTCACTACCATCCTTGATGCGTGGCTTGCCGGCCTCGGGTTTCATCTGCGCCATCATCGACAGTACGTTAACTATCGAATCAAGTACTGGATTGACGTACTTAACATCCATTGTGACTTCTCTTTGTTGTTGTGATGAGAGATGACATAGCTTTAAGATTATTTGTTTAACATTTTATCCGTTGCTGCCAGGAGTGACTCCTCAGTGAAGGGTTTCTGTACCCAGCCATTGGCACCCATGGTTTTTGATTTCTGCTTCTTGTAATCAGCTGTTTCGGTGGTGACCATAAGTACTGGTATGGTCGTGTATTCGGGCAAGCGGCGCAACTTGGCAACCAGGCTTATGCCACTCATTTCCGGCATATTGACGTCACTGAGCACGAGGTCAACGGCCTGACTACGTGCAAACTCAAGGGCCTCTGCACCACTCGGCATGGCGTGAACAGTATGGCCTGCGTTCTGCAGGATTTGTGAGATCATAGACAGGATTGCACGAGAATCATCGACTGCAAGTATTTCTGCCATGTGTATTACCTGAAAAATTATACTATTACGCTATAGTATCGGCATATTGTGTTAGAGATTTAGTATTTTGTCCGCCGTTACAGGAATCAATAACTTAGTGGATGGTGATACTGTGTAAATGACTGCTTATCCGCTTGGCGGCCGAGCAGTCATTCGGTACTCTTCGAGTGGTAATGACGTGCACAGTAAGCACGATCTGGAGGAACAGGGTGGAACAAGATCTGCCACAGATTACATTAGCAGATAAGGTCGAGTTTACGCTGGCGGTCAGGGATCTGTTTTCGACACCGGTTGATGCGATCGTCAACCCGGCAAATTCCGGGCTGTCACATGGCAGTGGCCTGGCCGGAGAGATTTCTCTTGTCGCAGGGCAGGCCCTGGATGATGAATGTGATGCACTCATTGCCAGCCAGGGCATGTTGCAGGCAGGCTCAGCTGTGGTGACCACTGCTGGCCTGATGAACTTTACTGCAGTCGTTCACGCCGTCGGACCACGTATGGGGACGGGCAATGAACAGTCCGTACTGGAAAAGACCTTATGGGCATGCCTGCAGGCCGCCGAGCAAAGTACACAAAAGGCGTTATCAGGAGATGGCGACAGGCCTATTCGCTCGCTTGCCTTCCCGGCGATCGGAACAGGCAGTTTTGGTTTACCGGAACAGGTCTGTGCGCAGGCCTTTGCTAACGTCATGCAGGAATATATCCGTACCGGTGGTGATGCTGACTACGGGGTTCGTGATATCTGGCTATGTGTGGGGAAGGATGCCTTTGGGACCTTTGCCACGCCACTGGATATGTCCTTGTTGAAAATGTCGGAAGACGATTCTGCAGATATTGCTGTCGGCGAAGTTAGCCTTGATGTCGATGATATTGCCGCACTTGACGATGACAGTGTCGAAGAGTGGTTCATCAAGTAACCACAGTTAATAGTTGTTCAGCTTTTCTGGTTTTCGTTACTAACGTTGGCCAGGTGGGCCGAGATGCGCGCGATATGGTGACTGACACGACGTAGCCAACGGGTCGCTTCCAGCTGCCGGGTACCTTGCGGGACATCAAGTTGGAAATTTGCGATTGCCTGCATGATGCGTTCGCGGTGCGGAGCATCCTGTTCGTAAATATGCAGGCGTTGCTCGGCTGAACAGCGCACGGCTTCGTACCAGTCATTGGTATGGATAGCATGCAAGCTGGTTTCGATTGTATCGTTAAGCCGGTTACATTCATCAACCAGTTCGGCTGTTTCCCGGGCAGTCACCACGCGACTTTCGTCTTCATCACAACGTTCATGCATACGTTGCAAATGATCCAGGGCATGAATCATTTCGAGCAGGTGCTGACGATGTATAGCGTTCTTGTCCAGCACATGGATATGATCAATATACAGCTGTGTTTCATCGAGCTCATTTTGCAATTGTGAAAGGTGGGCAAAGCCACCCTGTTGGCCACCTGTTACCAGCCAGCGTATATGGTTAAGCAGGATCAGGAATTCTTCATGAATCACCTGCTGCACGGTCTTGATGGCAAGCCCCGGTTCATCAAGCAGACTCTTGTCCAGTTTCTGAATCAGGCTGGATTCATGACCCGGTACAATACGTTCAATAAAGCGTGCGTAGTTCCGTGTGAAGGGCAGGATAATAACCACGCCGAGGACATTAAATGACGTGTGGAAGGCGACTAGTGCGATCTCTGCATTGGCCTGCAGCAGACCGGGTGACAGAGCATCCCAGAGCTGCTGGTATGGCGTTATGAGAAAGAAGGCCATCAGCCCGACAAACAGGTTGAAGATGACATGCGAGTAGCCCGTCCGCCGTGCACCGGTGGAGGCGCCAAGCGTTGCCATAGCTGCGGTGACAGTTGTCCCTACATCCATACCAATGACCAGTGCAGCGGCCTGTTCAAAGTTAATCAAACCGGTGAACAGGGCGGTCAGTGCCGTGGCAACGCCGGCGCTGGATGACTGTGTAATGATCGTAAAGACGATACCAAGCAAGACCAGTGAGATGCGGCCTGTTACGGTGTCACCCGCAAGTGCATCCAGGCTGATAACGCTCTGCAAGCCGGCCATGCCCTCCTGCAATAATGAAATACCTGTGAATATGAGGCCGAAGCCAGCCAGCGCCAGTCCTAGCGAGGCAAATTTACCACGAGCAAACAGCTTGATTATCGCGCCAATAAAGATGATTGGCAGTACGTAAGTACCGAGTTTGAATTTGAAACCTAGCAGGGTGACAAGCCAGCCTGTTACCGTGGTGCCGACATTTGCGCCGAGGATAATGCCGATCGCCTCCGAGAAGGTCATCAGCCCTGCAGCGACAAATCCGACGGCTGCGACAGTGGTTGCACTGGATGATTGCAGTAGCGCAGTACTGGAGGCGCCTGTGAGAACACCCGAAAATGGATTCCGTGTAAAACGGAATAATGCATATCGAATGGCTTCACCTGCCAGGCCACGCAGGCCGTCCGTCATGATTATCATGCCGAGCAGGAACAGGCCCAGCCCGCCTGATACGGGAATGAGTAAAGATAAATCAATCACCAGTATATACTAACGTGATCTGCTGGCACGTGAAATCGGCAATTACAGGTATATGGCAGTGTGGTTACTGTCTGCGTGTGAACACCCAGGTGTTGCCCTTGCTCAGTTTCGAGCTGAAGCGGTAACCCTCACTGCAGAACTCTTTCAGGTCTTCCGGATCGGTAAGCTGGTTCTGAATGATGTAACGGCTCATCAGGCCACGCGCACGCTTGGCATAGATACCGATCATCTTGTAATCACCACCCTTGTATTCCTTGAAGGCCGGCGTAATGATTTCGGCGTTGAGCTGTTTTGGTTTGACAGACTTGAAGTACTCATTCGAGGCGAGGTTAATCAACGTATCCGATTTCAGTTTCTTGAGCTGCTTGTTAAGGCCGTCAGTAATAATGTCACCCCAGAACTCGTACAGGTTCTTGCCACGCTCGGTGGATAGTTTTGTGCCCATTTCCAGGCGGTAGGCCTGCATCAGGTCAAGCGGCCTTAACAGGCCATACAGGCCAGACAGGATGCGCAGGTGCTGCTGGGCAAACTTGAAGTCGGCCGCGCTAAATGTATCGGCATCCATACCCTGATAAACATCGCCCTGGAAGGCGAGCAAGGCCTGTTTGGCATTGTCTTTTGTGCACTCGGGGTGCCATGTTTCGTAGCGATCGAAATTTAGCTCGGCGAGTTTCATGCTCAGGTGCATGAGTTCTGCGAGATCGAGCGCAGAAAACTGACGCAGCCGGTTGATCAGCTGTTGCGAGTCCGCCATGTAGTCGGGCGTGGTCGCAGTTTTCGTTTTCGCAGGTGTTTCGTAGTCGAGTTTCTTGGCTGGAGAGATAACAATAAGCATGATGGTATTCGGCTATGGTAGTGTCAGTATCTAACAGGCTGTAGTCTAGCATTAATCGGATTTCATTTGACCAGTGACCATGAGCATGCAGATAGAAGAGCCACAAAACTACCGAATCGCGCTGCACCACCTTGGTTTTAGGCCGTTTTTCCTGCTCGGCGGGATATTCGCTGTGGTGGCTATTGCTACCTGGTTCTGGTTGCTCAGCAATGGGGGGCTACTGCCAGCAACCACATCCATGAGCATTATCCAGTGGCATGCACACGAGATGCTGTATGGCTACACGCTGGCTGTCATCAGTGGTTTTTTGCTCACTGCGGTACGTAACTGGACCGGGGTCCAGACCTTGCACGGCATGCCGTTATTGCTACTCGCCCTGTGCTGGCTGCTCGCACGCACGATGCCGTTCATTGACCACCCCCAGGCCATGTTATGGATGGTGGCACTCGACCTGCTGTTTAACCTCGTGCTATGTCTTGCTGTTTTGCAACCAATTGTAAAAGTACGGCAGTGGAATCACCTTGCAGTCTGGAGCAAGCTGTTGCTGCTCGGGATAGGCAATGGCCTGTTTTACCTTGGCGTGTACGGTGAGCTGACCGACGGTGTGCGCATCGGTCTGTATACCGGTCTGTATATTATCCTTTCGCTTATTATGCTCATGGCACGGCGTGTGATTCCATTTTTTATTGAGAAGGGCGTCGGCTACCCGGTTAAGCTTGTAAATTATCGCTGGCTGGATATCAGCAGCCTGCTACTCATGCTCGCGTTTATCATTGTCGAGGTGTTTATTGTCTTACCGCTTTGGGCAACAGTCACGGCAGCACTGCTGGCGGTGTTGCATGCTATCCGGTTAGCGGGATGGTATACGCATGGTATCTGGAAAAAGCCGCTGTTGTGGAGCCTGTATCTTGGTTATGCATGGCTGGTTGCCGGTTTTGTGCTGCGCGCGATGGCGGGTTGGGGCAATCTCAACCCGATGCTTGCTGTACATGCCTTCGCCTATGGAACGATTGGCCTGGTGACACTGGGCATGATGACCCGGGTTGCGCTTGGGCATACCGGGCGAGACGTTTTTAATCCACCAGCTATACTGTCGGTGGTATTTATCATGCTGTTTCTTGGTAGCCTTGTGCGCGTGGTGATGCCGCTCGTCGCGCCACAACTGTATACGCTCTGGATCAGCGCTTCTCAGTGGTTGTGGATAGTGAGCTTTACCGGTTTTGTCATGATTTATGCGCCAATGTTGGTAAAAGGACGCATCGATGGTAAATATGGCTAGGATTCCCTATACAGAGCGTATTAACTGCCCTCGCTAAGCACCCAGCTTTACTAGCAGTATTTTAGAGCTATTATATTAATAATGAGCCAATAGTAATTTGGAAAACAAACCAATATAACTGGCGTGTCCCTTAGACTTGGAAGTCATGAATAATCCTGAGTTCGGCAAATTCGATCTCCCTGCATTGGAACTCGTCCATAAGGACTGGGTACGTTCCTTTGATGCCATTCGTGATCCCATCTTCATGCATGACAAGGATTTTTGCATCATCCGTGCTAACCAGGCGTATGCCCGCAAGGCTGGCTTACCGATTACGGATTTGCTTGGCAAGCCGTTCTGGGAGGTATTCCCGAGACACGATGGGCCGTTATCAAGTTGTACCGATCTCATGCATGATCCTGCGCTGGGTGAGACCCGCGAGGAATATTCACTTGAGAACGGCGAGGTGTATGTGTCTCGTTCATATGCGGTTGCCGATGATGGGGGTAAGTATTGTTACTCGGTACACATCATGGAGGATATTACCGAACTGAGAAAACTGACAGAGTGCCTGCACCGTGAGAACCGCGCTCACAAGGTAATCAGCAGCAGCAACCAGACACTGTTGCACGCCCACGATGAGAACCGTCTGTTGCAGGATGTGTGCGCCATTATCACGCGACTGGGTGAATATCGGCTCGCCTGGATAGGCTTCCAGCAGAATCATGATGAAAACCATGTCATGCCGGTAGCCTCTTCGGGTTTGCTCGAAATCCAGCTCATTAAACTTATTGCTCTGCATGACAAAAAGCTTGGCCGTGAAACCATTGTCGGGCGAGCTATCATCAGTGGTCAGCACCAGACACTGAATATGACGTCGGCAAGCTGCGCAGATCCTTATTGCAGCGCCCTGCATGAAGAAGGGTGTAATTCCACACTGGTGCTTCCTATCACAAACGAGTTACATGGCCACGGCGTGATGGTGATTTGCGCCGAGAGCCTCCAGGCGTTTGATGAAGATGAAATTCGCCTGCTCGATGAACTGGCCGCTGACCTGACATTCGGCCTGAATACATTACATAACAGGCGGGAAAAGAAACGTGTTGAACGCGATCGTTTTGATATTCTGGAAAAATTACGTAGCTCGTTCAGCAAAACCATCGAGGCCATAGCCACCGCGACCGAGGCACGTGATCCTTACACAGCGGGTCATCAACGACGTGTTGCTGATCTTGCCAGGGCGATCGCTACGGAACTTGAGTTATCCAGAGACCAACTCGAGGGTATTTACATGGCTTCGCTGGTACATGATATCGGCAAGTTACATGTGCCAGTTGAATTGCTTAGTAATCCACGGCGACTGGAAAGTGTCGAGTTTGAGATCATCAAGACCCATGCTGATGTTGGCAACAAGATATTGCGTAATATTGAATTCCCCTGGCCCATCGCGGAGATGGTCTACCAGCACCATGAGCGCATAGATGGCAGTGGCTACCCGCAAGGATTGACCGGTGATGACATCCTGATCGAGGCACAGGTGATTGGCATTGCCGATGTTATCGAGGCGATTGTTTCACATCGTCCCTATCGTCCGGCATTTGATCTCAGTGTTGCGATTGAAGAGATCAAAAAATTCCGCGGTACCCGTTTCCATGCTGATATTGTCGATGCATGCTTGCGGGTATTAGAGGATAACAAATATGAGTTTTTGCCCGGTATACCGGGTTAAATCACCAGTCAATCCTGCAAACATAATCTCAACAACATGGTCTTCGTATTCCATGATCGGCATATGTATCGATTGGGATTACGAGCCCTAATATATCAAAGACTTACCCGTATACATGTTCTACAATAATGATAAGTTGTTGCGGGGACGCACGCATGGGCAGTGAGAATCAGAATGGCAGTGAACTGGTGCTGAAAACAGCACTGCGCTCGCTCGTGCCTGTGAATGTACTGCAACCCCATGTCTTTAACGAGTTTGCCGAGCACATCGAGATTGAAACGGCCCCTTCAGGCACTGAGTTGATTCATTATGGTGATTCTGATGAGCGTGTGGTTTACCTGCTATCCGGTGAGGTGAGCCTGAGAGATGCCAGCGGCACGGTCACGCAAAACGTGCGTGGTGGCACCGAACGTGCGCGTTACCCACTCGCGCATGAACTGCCTCGTGAAGTCACTGCCCTGGCCGAAACAGATGTCGCCTACGTGCACATGAATATGCACAAACTCAATACCCTGATGTCTGAGGAGCATTCCGTTGATCATCAACTGGGTGATATCCGCGTACATGATATTCAAGATGTACACGACGATGACTGGATCACCTTTGCCTTGCAATCATCTTTGTTTGAGTACCTTCCACCGGCCAACCTGCAGGTGCTACTGAGTCACTTGAGCCCGGTCCCGGTCAAGGCGGGAGAGATTATTGTTAACCAGGGTGATGTCGCGAATTATTATTACTTTATTCGCGCCGGGCATTGCCAGGTGACTCGCCATGTCCCGGGTAGTAGCCGGCCCGTTTTGCTTGCAGAGCTAAAAGAAGGTGATGGTTTTGGTGAAGAAGCACTGATTGCACATACCAACCGGAACGCAACCATTACGATGGTGACTGATGGCATCCTGATGCGGTTATCGAGTGCCGACTTCCGTGAGTTAATGGAACGGCCACTTCTGAACTACATTACCCGTGAGGATGTAGATCCGCGCGTTGAAAAGGGTACACGGATAATTGACGTTCGAAATCCTTCGGACTTTGAGGCTGAACACCTGCCGGGTAGCCGCAATATCCCCTATCACACCTTCCGTGAAGCAATGCCCACGCTTGATAGGGATCGCAGTTACATCATCACGTCAAACACCGGACAGCGCAGTGCGGTCGCGGCATTCCTGTTGATGCAGAGTGGCATCGAAGCCTTTTATTTACACGGTGGTCTGCGACCGATGACGGGTGTCGCTGTTGAGGAAGTACCTGAAAAGGAATTGTTTGAAGAACAGTACAAGAGCATGCATGAGCTGGAGCAACTCAGGCAGGACTATAAATCCCTGCAACAAAAGCTCAAGCAGGAACATGAGCTGCGCATCGCCGCCGAGGAAGAGCAACATGAATGCGAACGCGTTGAGGCCGAGGCGCGTGAGGCAGCCCGGGAAGGTATGGTTCGTCTTGCCAATGAACGTCTCAAACTGCAGACCTTACAGGCCAATGCAGCGGGTTCAGAAGAACTGACTGCCGAGCTGGACAGGTTAAAGACCGAAAAGCAGACCGTTCAACAGGAGCTCGAGTCGTATCATCAAAGGGTGAATGAAGAGACGCAGCAACTGCAAAGTAAAACGCAGGCGATTGACGCACTCGAAGCAACCCGTCGTGCCACACTTGAGGAAGTTGAAAAGCTCCACAGTGAAGTGGATCGGTCGCGTCAGCAGGCAGAAGAGGCACATCGGCATGCCGAGCAGGAGGCGCAGCGATTAGCCTCGGAAGCTTCCAGCCTGTCCTCGTTGCATGAGTCACGTGTGCGGGAAGAAAAAAACCTTGCCGAGCTTGAGGCACGCAAGCACGAACTGGAAGGCATGGTCGGCGAGAAGGGTGAACTGCAACACGAGCTTGATACATTGTCTTCACAGCTTGAGACCAGCCGGCAGGAAATGACCCGCATTCATGGACAGGTTGAGGCAGAGACACAACACCTCTCGCAACTCGAGAGTCAGCATGCCGAGCAGGAAGCGGTCGCCCAGCGTAATGCAGAACTCGAACGCAGGCTTGAGCAACTCAATACCGAAGCGGATGCTGCCCGGTCCAGGGTCGAACAGACGCGTCAAACCCTCGAGCAGGAAACGGCCAGACTAGCGGAGACTGAGACACAGGCGGAACAGGCACGTCAGGCCGCTGCCGCAAGCAGGGAAGAACTGGCCGCGGATCTTGACAGGCTGGAGGCCGATAAACAGGCTGCGAAAACGGAACTGGAGGCCTATCACAGTCGACTTGATGAAGAGATACAACTGCTGGAAAACAAATCCAGGGAGATAAATGAGCTTGAAGCGACCCGACGCAAGACGCTCAATGAGGTTGAACATCTGCACGAAGAAATAGAGCGTTCAAGGCAGCAGGCGGAACAGACACATCGCCATGCAGAGCAGGAGGCGCAGCGGCTCAGTTCAGAAGCAGCCAGCCTTGCCTCGTTGCATGAGTCGCGCATACGGGAAGAGAAAAACCTCGCCGAGCTTGAGGCGCGCAAACGTGAACTGGAAAAGATGGTGGGTGAGCGCACTGATCTGCAGCAGGAGCTTGATGAACTAGCGACGCAAGTAGATGCCAGCCGGCAGGAGATGGACAGTATCCGTGAACAGGTCGAGGCGGAGACACAACACCTCTCGCAACTCGAGGGCCAACACGCTGATCATGAGGAAGCTGCTCGTCGTAATGAAGAACTGGAACGTAGGCTTGAGGAACTCAATGCCGAGGCAGATGCATCCCAGGCCCGTGCCGATGAGGCACGGCAGGCACTTGAACAGGAAACAGCGCGTCTTGCCGAGATGAAGGCAAAGAGCGCTGAGTACAGTGAGCTGAGTGAGTCCCGGGAGAAAATGCAGGCCGAACTGAAGCAACTTGAGGCACAGCTTGATGATGCCCATCAGCAGGTTGCATCCGAACAGGCACAGGTTGAACAGGCCCGGCAGGCACTTGAGCAAGAGGCGCAAAGGCTTGCAGAGATAAAGGCAAAGAGCGCTGAGTACAGCGCGTTGAGTGAAAACCGGGACAAGATGCAGTCTGAGTTGAAGCAGCTCGAGGCGCAACTGGACAATGCCCATCAGCAGGTTGCATCCGAACAGGCACAAGTTGAACAGGCCCGGTTGGCCCTTGAGCAAGAGACGGCACGGCTCGACGAGATAAAGGCAAAGAGCGCTGAATATAGCGCGTTGATTGAAAACCGGGACAAGATGCAGTCTGAGTTGAAGCAGCTCGAGGCGCAACTGGACAATGCTCATCAGCAGGCAGCATCCGAACAGGCACGGGTCGAACACGCACGACAAGCACTTGAGCAGGAAACAGCAAGCCTTGCCGAGATGAAGGCAAAGGCCACGGAGTTCAGCGCGTTAAATGAAAACCGGGACAAGATGCAGGCCGAGTTGGCGCAGCTGGAATCACAACTGGACAATGCTCATCAACAGTTGGCGATAGAGCAGGGCCAGGTTGAACTGGCCCGGCAAAAATTTGAACAGGAAACGTCACGTTTTGCTGAGGTTGAGGCGAGACTGGCTGACTATAGTTCATTATCTGAGAGCCGCGAAAAAATGCAGGCCGAACTTGTCGAGCTGGAGGCGCAACTGGAATCAACGCGTCAACAGGTGACCGAGGCCGGGACGCAGGAACTTGCTGCCGAGTTGGAAAGGCTTGAAGCAGAAAAGCTGGCCGCACAGCGGGAACTCGAGGTGTACCATAGCCGCGTAGATGAGGAGACCGAACAATTGGAAAGCAAAGTACGGTCGCTTGATGAGCTTGAAGCAACACGGCGTGAAATACTCGGTGAAGTTGAAGCTATCCATGCAGAAGTCAAACGTTCCAGACATGAGGCAGAGGAAGTACACCGTCATGTTGAACAGGAAGCTGAAAAACTCTCTGCTGAGGCTGCCGACATTGCCTCCTTGCATGAGTCGCGTATCCGTGAAGAAAATAACCTTGCTGAACTTGAGGCGCGTAAGCAGGAACTTGAAAAGATGGTGGGTGAACGCACTGATCTGCAGCAGGAACTAGATGCGTTAGCAATACAACTTGAGACCAGCCGCGACGAGATGACACGCATCCAGGAAAAGGTCGAGGTCGCAACGCAACATCTGTTCCGGCTCGAAAGTGAGCATGCCGAGCAGGAAGCGAATGCTCGGCGTAATGAGGAGCTTGAGCGCAGGCTTGCGCAACTCAATACCGAGGCTGATGCTGCACAGGCGCGTGCCGATGAAGCTCGGCAAACTCTCGAACAGGAAACGACCCGCCTTGCAGAAGTAGAGGCCAGGGCCGCCGAGTACAAGGCACTGAGTGAAACACAAGAGCAGATGCGCACCGAGCTCGCTGAGCTGGAGCAGCAACTTGTCACTGCCCGTAAGCAGGCTGAATCGGCAACCAGCAAGGGCGAGGCAAACAAACTTGAATCAGACCTGGGTGCATTGCAGGCACGTGAAGAGGCCATCCAGGTCAAGGCCGAGGCCGAACAGATTCGCCTGCAGGCCGAAGAAGAGGCTGTCCAGCTCAGGGCTGAGGCGGAACAGGCTCGCCTGCAGGCACAGGAAGAGATCGCCAAGGCCAGGGCCGAGGCCGAACGAATTCAGTTGCATGCCGAGGGCGAGGTGATGCGAATAAAAAGTGAGCTGGCAAAACTTCGCTCACAGGTTGATGAGAGTTAATATACAGATGCAGGTATCCAATCCGGATGTTGATGACAAGATCAGGACATTTCTGGCTGAGGTCATAGAAGTGTCGGAGAAGCTCAAGTTTATGCTGGAGCATGACAGTGACAGTGATGAGGCGAGTGAGCTGTACGGTAAACGTTGCGCATTGTTTGAGCAGCCAGATACCAATATCGCCAGCTGGATAAAACAGAACGACCTGAATGCTTCGGAATCCTGGAATACTTATAAGGAACTTTTGCTGCTGCTGGAAGAAGAGCAGGACAAGCGCAAGTATCAGGTGAGTAACAAAGTGTTGTCGTTCGAAACTGAACTTAAACTCGAAGATAAGCCGTTTATGATCCAGGAAGACGATGTGTCAGACAAGAAAAAAGTCGATAGCATGATTATGGAAAAACGCATGGCAAAAAATGACATCATAGACCTCATGTCAGGGATTAATGCGAATGAGCTGGGCAAGCAATTACAATTGGCGAGAAAGCTCTCCCGCGGCGATTTCTGGGAGCGGGATTACGATTTGTAAAGTTCTTGCTGATTTTAAAAGTGATGGCTTACTACCCTGACCAGAACAAACAAAATGACTTTCCTTAAATAATTAACAGAAATACGGAATAAATTATCGCTACTAAAAAAACAATTATTACTTATGGGACATTCGATATGTTTCATCAAGGTCATCTGCGACTCTTAGAGCGTGCCAAGGCATTAGGTGATTACCTTATTGTGGGGGTTACTGATGAAAATTATGATCGTTCTCGTGGAAAGTTAAATGTTATCGAAAACACTCAGCAACGTGTAAAAGCTGTTGAAAAGCTGGGTTTTGTCGACAAGGTCATTATAGAAAGACATAAAAAACAAAAAGCCGATGACATGGTGAAATATAACGTTGATATATTTGCCATTGGTGATGATTGGGAGGGCACATTTGATTACCTGAACCAATACACTCATGTTCAGTACTTACCTCGTACAAAAGGTATATCCAGCACAGAACTAAGAAGGGATAACTTTGATTTAATTAAATTAGGTATTGTCGGACTTGGGCGTGACACCAGGGCCTTTATAGATGAAGCTGAGCATGTACCTGGATTAAAGGTCAATCGCATCTATTCGCCAGACTTACCTGCATTAAAAGAATTTACTAAAAAAAATGAAAGTATTCGCTATGGCCATGATAATTACGATGAATTTTTAGATACAAGCATTATTGCTGTCTATATTGATACTGCGCTTGAACAGCATTACTCGCTTATTAAAAAAGCACTGCTCGCCAAAAAACATGTCTTATGTGAAAACCCTCTGGCTTTGCATAAAAGTGAATTAATAGAATTACTCTCTTTAGCCAAGAAAGAAAAGGTGTTACTGCTTTCTGCACTAAAAACGGCTTTTTTACCCGCCTTTAACCAGCTATTAACCGAGCTGGAAAAAGGGGTGATTGGTGATATTAAAGAAGTCAGGGCAACACGTACCTCGCTGTATAAAGAAAAAGATTATCCCGATGACTTTATGGCGCAGGGTGCTACCAATATTTTGTCCTCCTACCCTTCTTTGCTTGTCAATAAAATTCTGGGTGAAAGCAAAGACATTACTTTTTTTGACCAGGGGACAGAGGGTTATGATGTTTCAAACCTTATTATCAGCAAACATAAAGGCGGTGCTATTGGGATTTCTAACGTCGCAACGGGCATTAAGTCAGAAGGCGATGCAGTTATCTCTGGAACGAAAGGTTATGTTTATATCCCTTCACCGTGGTGGTTAACGAAAAAATTCCACGTGCGTTTTGAAGATGAGAAAAAAAGCCAAACATTTAGTTATGAGTTTGATGGTGGTGGGCTACGCTATATGATCGCCGAATTTTCTTCACTGATACAAAGAGATGAGCGTAAGTCTAATATGCTGTCACCGAAAGACATGATTAGAATAAATAGAGTGCTCCTGGAATATAATGAAAGAAAATTCAAGGAATTGGAAAAAGCTAAAAATGATTTATGAAGACTACGCCATTTTTACCCCGGGCCCTGTAAAAATGTCTGAGGAAATATTAGAGATAGGAGCGAAACAAACGCCATACTTTAGAAACTGTGCGTTTTCGGACGTGACATTCGCTTGCGAAAATGGGCTGTTAGACATGGTCAATGCGCCAGAAGGTTCTAAAGTCATTTTCTTAACCGCATCGGGTACAGCAGGCATGGAAGCTGCTGTTATGAATTTGCTCAATAAAAATGACAACGCTTTAGTGGTCAATGGCGGGGGGTTTGGCGCACGATTTGTAGATATTTGTGCCACGCATGAGATACCGCACACCAACTTTAAGGTTAAAAATACTAACCTGACCGATATTGAAGGTTTAGCGCCAAATGGTACTTACACGGCATTAGTTGTTAATGCGCATGAAACATCTGTTGGGCATATTTATAACCTGGATGCGTTGGGCGAGTATGCGACTAAAAATGACATGCTCTACATTGTCGATGCCATTTCCATGTTAGTGACTGACCCACTCGATATGCAACAATCGAACATCGATGTTGTTATTGCCAGTTCTCAAAAAGGCCTGGCCTTACCACCTGGCCTTACTATGGTGATACTTGGCCCTAAGGCACTAAATACATTGCAAAATGTACATTCGCTGTACTTTAACTTTAAAGATTACTTAACGAATGGTGAAAGAGGACAAACACCTTACACACCAGCAGTTACGATTATGCTGCAATTAGAAGCGCGACTTAAGCAAATAAAGAAGCGTGGTGGGCTTGCACAAAGTATCGCTAATTCTAAAGAAATCGCGAACTATTTTCGAAACAGCATAAAAGCATTACCTTTAAAAGAATATACACCCTACATGCCAAATGCTATGACCACGCTTACCCCAACTGATGGAAAATCGGCAATGGATATCGTTAATGCACTGGAAAATAATTATAAGGTTATGGTGTGCCCGAATGGTGGTGCAGAGCGGGATATTGTTTTTAGAGTATCCCACATGGGCGAAATGACCAAAGAATATACCGACATACTCATTAATGCTCTACACGATTATTATGGTGTGGATAGACTTTGATGATAGATGCTGAATTATTATCATGTTACAGAATACATATCTCGAAGTGACCCATAAGCGCTCCTAAGACATATCAGCCCCCGCTAACGTAAGGCTTTGTTCTAATCGAACCAGCCAATGAAGCCCTGAAATATCAATTATTGCTTCAACCTTAAGTTATCTTCACATCTGTTGAAATACGTCACACGAATGTAGGCATTACTACATAAAAGTGTCACAAAAAACATTTATCCTTTGCGTGATTTAAATATTAACAAAGATAAATTGAGAGTCACCTACAGCACAATAATTGACAGGTTGCCGACTGAACCTGGTTTTCGACCTGGCTTACATTAAAAAAAGGAACTGTTAGTTCAATGAGTATAATCGAGGCATGCCCAGAATTTCTCGACAAATCTCCGATCAATACGGCTCCTGAGTGGATGAATGATCCAGCTTGTGAAGAGCCTCCCCGTCATTGCACAGGGCGCAGCCACCATCGAAGTATCTGGATTTCTGATGTACACCTTGGCACATCAGCTGCCAAGGCTGAACGGCTATGCGACTTCCTTAAATATAATAGTTGCGACACTCTCTACCTGGTTGGCGATATTATCGATGGTTGGTGCATGAAGAAGCGTGCCTACTGGCCGCAGCAACATATCAATGTGATACGACGCATCCTGACTCGATCCAAGCGTGGTACCAAGATAGTCTATATAACAGGTAATCACGATGAGTTCCTTCGTCGCTACTCCGGAATGTCGTTCGGAAATATCCATCTCGTTGATGAGTACATCCACCACTCACCGAACGGTAAACAGTTCTGGGTTGTCCATGGCGACTCGTTTGATGCCGTGGTCTTCAACAAGAAGTGGTTGGTGGTTATTGGTGATGCCGCCTATAATTCGATGCTCAAGGTTAATACCTGGTTTAACCGTGGACGCAGTGTCCTTGGCATGAGACACTGGTCACTCTCTTACTATCTGAAGAATAAGGTAAGAAATGCATTCAGTATCATTTCTAATTATGAGACAACACTAGCCCATGAGTGTATCAAGCGTGATTTAGATGGTGTGATTTGTGGGCACATACACCAGCCTGAACTAAAAGAAATCTACGGCATTCAGTATAGTAATTGTGGAGATTGGGTCGAATCCTGCACTGCACTTGTTGAAGATAAGCAAGGGGAGTTCGAGATGATTCAATGGCCTGAATTGACACAGGAATATGTACCGGAATCTGGAGTGGAATCTAAAGTGGCATAGGATTATGTAACCGTATTACCTGATCATAAATGTCTGCATGTATAAACCACTGTAGTCAACATTCTCTTTCGCAAACACTAACACCAAAAAACAATAGAAGTTGAAAGCGAAGAGGGGACCATAATTCCAATATCTCAGCTGATTCCTTTATCTGTTTTGTTATTACTTAGAATTCTTTTAGTATCCTTTACAAATTGCTGGATATAATTTCTAATCAGCCCTATGTCCTTTTAATGGAATTGCCTGAATTTTAATTCTCACGTTCACATTGTGAGACACGAGCGCTCAGAGCGGACATCGTCATTGATCCCCGGCACGAATACAATGGTTAACTAGAATCTAATGATAGATCCTGAAATTCTACGTAAAGCTCAGTTGATTATGCTCGACATGCTTATCGAGTTTGATGCGATATGTAAAAAACACCAGTTACAATATTGGTTAGATTCTGGCACCTTATTAGGCGCAGTTCGTCACCGGGGCTTTATCCCCTGGGATGATGATATTGATTTAGCTATGCCTGTTGAAGATTACAATAAATTTTTAGATATAGCTGAAAGTGAACTTTCCAGCGATATATTTTTTCAAACCTCCCAAACCGATAAAGATTTCAAATTTGATTACATCAAACTACGCTCAAATAAAGCCAGCATTGTAGAATTTCACGAAAAAGATCAACCAATAAAATACCATCAGGGTGTGTTTGTAGATATTTTTCCAATGCTGACAATAGAAAATACAGAAGCAAATAAAAAAAAGTACGACAGCACGTTAAAAGAGATAAGAGACGTATCTTCTGTTAGTTTACATACCCCAAATGGAAAAGATGACCCCGTAAAAAGAGCTGCTCTAGTAGCATCTTTAAAACAAAAACATCAAGGGTGGGAAAATGATAAATCCAAAATAATATACAGTGGTGAAATGCCAGATGTAGCAGCATGGTTTGATTTTTCTGAAGTGTTCCCTCTTTTACCAATGAAGTTTGAGGGCTTATCCTTTCCTGCTCCAAATAACCCAGGTCACTATTTGAATGCCATATATGACTTCGACTATAGGCAGCTACCCCCCAAAGATAAGCGAATTATTCATGCCCATAACATAGAATTTATTCGATAAAACCCACCTTTACATAATCGAGATGTAAGTGAATTATGGGGGGGTAAGGCCCGAATAAAATGACTGCTCTTAGATTAGAACTGCCTTCGCTGTTTCATTAAGTATACCTTGCGCTAAGAAGCCCTTAGGTGTTCTGCGAGACAGCATGATGAGTAAGTAAGGTTCTATGTTGTAAGCTTGAGAAGCTTTCAGGAAGAGTCCGAAGAGGTTCTTGGCGAATCAAGTATTTATCAATCTTGTGAATCCTGTCAAAACTTTTTGGCTTGTATCGCACTGTACACAATGGCGTCCTAACCAACAGGGTCTTCCTGGAATTTTTTCTGGATACTCTCAACTTCGTCCATATTGCTGAGTAGTGCATCAACACAGTCATGGTCGAGTTTTTCACCGGCAAGGCTCTTCAGCGTATCGATGGCCTGTTGATTGCTCCATGCTTCTTTGTAGGGGCGTTTACTGGTCAGGGCATCAAATACATCGGCGACGGCAACAATGCGTGCCTCGAGCGGTATCTCGTTATTTGCTTTACCATCCGGGTAGCCTGAGCCATTGACCGATTCGTGATGGAACTCGGCGATGTTGCGCAACATGTCGATGTACTCGAAATTTTCCAGCCCGAAATTATCAACCAGTTCATCGATCATTTCACGACCTCTGCGGGCGTGCTGTTTCATGATCAATGTTTCATCCTGATCCAGTTCACCGGGCTTCATGAGGATGTCATCGGGAGTACCAATCTTGCCGATGTCATGCAGCGGTGCAAACATGAAGACATGTTCGATATAGATATCATCCAGATCATATTTTCCTGCAAGGTCCATGGCGATAATGCGACTGTAGCGTGACATGCGATCAAGGTGACTGCCTGTCTCTGGATCACGTAGGTGGGTAATGCTGCCGGTTGTCCGTACTGCCGCGCTGAGGGTATGGATAGAGGTCAGTTCATTGATGACCATGAGCGAAATCAGGTGACCATAGAGATCGATTTCACGTAGTACATGTTCATCAAACACGTCTCTTTCACTTGAGTTGAAGAAAATAAAACCAAGGAAGACGCCATCATTAAATATCGGCAGGGTATAGCTGGCAGCATAGCCGGAACGGCCGATACGCCTGGTATGTTCGTGTTCGCCGTTTTCAAACGTAACCATGTTATTGACTACGCGAGGTCTGCCTTGCTTAAGAATTTCCTTGAGCATTGGCGCATCGTCCATCAGTGCCTGGTAGTGTTCGAGTGGTGATTCATCGTCGCTGCTGTGCAGGAAGGTCTTGAGGATTTTGGTATCCGGGTCATACAGCGCAATGGCGATGCGAACAATGAACGGAAATACCTCGTTGAGTGATTTGTGAGCACAGACGATTTTTTCACGCAGGGAAATATGTCTGTTCAGATCCTCCAGGTTATCGCGGTGTTCAAACATCGATCAATACTGTTGCTTGTTTACAGTCTTGCGAACACACGTGCAGCGGCTTCGATGGTATTTTCCAGATCTTCATTGGTATGCGCAGCAGAGACAAAGCCGGCTTCATAGGCACTCGGCGCAAGGTATACACCTTCTTCAAGCATGCCGTGGAAGAATTTCTGGAAGCGTTTAACATCACAGGCAGAGGTTTGTGCGAAATTCATAACGTGCGGCGCATCGGTGAAGAAAAGGCCGAACATGCCGCCGACATGGTTTTCGGTCATCGGTATGTCGGCATCCTTCGCGGCGGTCATAATGCCATTCACCAGGTGTTCAACCTTGGCCGACAGTTCATCGTAAAAGCCCGGTGCACTGATAAGATCCATCGTCTTCAGGCCGGCTGCCATGGCGATTGGGTTACCGGAAAGCGTGCCTGCCTGGTAGACGGGACCGAGTGGCGCAATGTGATTCATGATTTCTTTTTTGCCACCAAAGGCACCCACGGGCATGCCGCCACCGACAACCTTACCGAGCGTGGTCAGATCAGGCGTGATGTTGTAGTGACCTTGCGCACCGCCGAGCGAGACGCGGAAACCGGTCATGACTTCATCCAGGATCAGCACACTGCCATATTCGTCACAGACTTCACGCAGGCCTTCGAGAAAACCAGGTACGGGCGGGATACAATTCATGTTACCGGCTACCGGCTCAACGATGATGCAGGCGATCTGATCGCCGATTTCGTTGAAGACTTCTTTGACCTGATGGATGTCGTTGTAGGTCAGTGTCACGGTATGTTCAGCCAGCCCTGCAGGTACACCCGGCGAGGTTGGTACGCCGAGGGTCAGCATACCGGATCCAGCCTTGACCAGCAGTGAGTCGGCATGACCGTGGTAACAGCCTTCGAACTTGATGATCTTGTCGCGACCGGTATAACCACGCGCAAGGCGGATTGCGCTCATGGTGGCCTCGGTACCTGAGCTGACCATGCGTACCATGTCCATTGACGGCACGATCTCACATAACTTGTTGGCCATCTCGGTTTCAATGGCTGTTGGTGCGCCGAAACTCAGGCCGTCGGCCGCAGCATCCTGAACTTCCTTGATGACATCAGCGTGGGCATGGCCAAGAATCGCCGGGCCCCACGAGGCGACGTAGTCGATGTATTGACGGTCGTCTTCATCATACAGGTAGGCGCCGTTGGCACGTTTGAAAAACACCGGGTCACCACCAACACCACTGAAGGCGCGTACCGGAGAATTGACACCACCGGGGATATGTTGCTGGGCAGCGACAAATAAATCATGCGAACGACTCATAACGAAAATCCTTATATAACAGTAGGTTGGCTATATTTTAGCCAGGTGGTTTTCTGAATTTCCGTTATCTTAACATACGTCCCGCACTCTACGAGCAGGTCGGCTTGAAGCATTATTCGAAGGCAGCCTTTTCTGCTTCCAGATACGCGCGGCTCGCATTACGCCCGGCAAGCAGATCAAAAATGGCCAGCGACTGGTAGGCGGATTGATCAAGCAGGTTGATCGCATCCTGCGCCTCCATGTCGGCCTCGACACTCTTAGTCATGTGCGTATGTAACAACTGCAGGTACGCCAGTGTGGAATGTGCAAAGGCCTTGAGAGGACCGGGGCGACCATGTCCGGGCACAAAGGTGACCTCGCCATAGTCGGCTAGTTTGTTATACGTGGCGATCCACTGTTTGACATTACTTTCCGGTAGTACAGACAGCATGCGTTCACCGTAGAGGATGTCACTGCTATAGACGAGATTGTCTTCGTGAACATGGACGACCAGTGACGTTGCTGTGTGTGCGGTACCAAGATTTTTAACCGTCACACGGACACCACCAAGATCAATGTCCATCGGTTTATCGATCAGGGTGCCTGGCATTGCCGGAATCGGGATGCTGTTTTCCTTGAGTTTCAGGACACGCTCGATAGCGCGACTGAATTGCCAGGCAGAATCTCTCATGCGCGCGTGGCCTTTTGCCGTACCGATGATCTTTGCCCCGGCCTTTTCAAATACACGGTTGCCCATAAAACGGTGCGGTTGTGAATTTGTATTCACGGCCGCAACAATGGGGGCCTTGCTGATTTTTCGAATATGCGCGAGCATCTCGGTTGCCATGGCCTCGGTGTAACCGGTATCGATAACCACGATGCCGTTTGTTCCGACCACAAAGCCGAGGTTCATTCGGTAACCTTTGTTTTCAAAACTTGGCCCCGGCAGTGGCCCAATCCAGGCGTAACTGTGTGAGGCAATTTTCTCCGGCGCTGGCAGGATAGCGCCAGCATGGCTGGCTGTGGCAATCAGGATAAGCAGGCTGGCAATGAAACGTTTAATAGACATGTTGTACCTCCTTGTTATGTATTTCACAGTACCAGCATACATAATTCGGTTAACCATGTTTGTTATGCACAATGCAGCGATCCGGCCTTAAACAAACAGTTTTTTATAGCGTTTTGCAGCGTTCTGAACATCAGGCTGGCCAAACACGCCGTGGATGACCGCAACGAGATCTGCACCGGCCTCGAGTAATTGGTCTGCATTCTCCGGGGTGATACCACCAATGGCACACACGGGAACTGTGAGTTGTTGCTGTGCTTCGCCAAGCAAGGCGGGATCAGCCGGCGGTGCCTCGGGCTTTGTCCGTGACGGGAAGAAGCGCCCAAAGGCAACGTAACTTGCACCGTTTTCTTGTGCCTGTATAGCAAGCCCGATAGATGCATGGCAGGTCACACCAATGATTGCGCCATTGCCGAGCCGTTGGCGTGCCTCGACCAGCGCAGTATCAGACTGGCCAAGGTGAACACCATCGGCGCCGATCTGCAGGGCAAGTTCGACATCGTCATTGACGAGTAAGGGCACTCGCTGTTCACGACACAGTTCGAGCACGGCACGTGCCGTATGTTCATGCACGGCCGGGTTATCATCCTTGTTACGGTACTGCACGAGACGTGCACCACCGTCCAGTGCCTGTTGCACGTGTTCGAGCAGGGAGGCACCACTGAGTGCGTCGTCGGTGATGACGTAAAGGCCTTTTAGGTGGGTGTTGGTCATAAACGTATTTTGACAGGATTAACGGGATTTACACGATAGTTTGTACCCGTTTTTTTATCCTGTATATCTTGTTAATCCTGTCTAGAACTTTTTGTCTTCAAAATAGAAAAACCGGTTCGGGATAGCTTGCCCCTTGCCGAGGGGCCGGGCATGTTTGAGTGTCTGCCAGGTGTAGTCGATACCGGTCTTTACTGCTACGGGCATTGCCTGGCCGTGAGCGAGTTGTGCCGCGATGCAGCTGGCAAGTGTACAGCCGGAACCGTGGAACTCTCCGTCTAGTCGAGGTACGACAAATTCTTTATCTATAGCGCCGTACAGGGTGTTTACCACGTTGGTTGTGTCAGCATGGGTGCCAGTGATCAACACATGCTGGCAACCTGAATCGAGCAATCTATGCGCACTGGCTTGAATGTCTGCTTGCCCGGTGAGTTTTTCAGCCTCGAGCGTATTCGGCGTGATAAGCGTCGTTATGGGCAGCAGCTTTTCACGTATCACGGTGAGCAATTCAGCATCGGCAAGTGGCGTACCGGCACCGGATGCCAGTACCGGGTCAAAAACAACGGGGATTGCCGGGTGCTGTGCTATGACAGTCGCGACCGCTGTGGCAATCGTGGCATCACCGAGCAGCCCTATTTTGAAACAGGCAACGGGCATGTCTTCAAGTATCTGTGTTGCCGCGTTAACGAGATCGTCCGGGTTGACGGCAATTACCTTTGCCACGTTGCAGGTATCCTGGATCGTCAGCGCCGTGGTGATGGTGACCGCATGACCGCCGTTGGCAGCGATGGCCTCGATATCGGCCTGGATTCCTGCGCCCCCACCGGGATCATGGCCGGAGAAGCACATCACGGTAGGGCAGGGGCTGGCTTGCTGTTCAGACATAATTCGGTTTCAATAATGACGCGTTCCACATAGATTATCATGGAACCCATTGATTGATGGCTGACAAAATACGAAAAAGAAAAGGAAACAGGATTTATGAAGACCTACATGTGTGTGATCTGTGGTTTTATCTACAGTGAAGAAAAGGGCTACCCGGCAGAAGGTATTGCTGCAGGCACTCGCTGGGAAGATGTACCGCCTAACTGGAAGTGCCCGGAATGTGGTGCCGGCAAAGAAGATTTTGAGATGGTCGAGGTCTGATTGAGCGGGATACCGATGGAGTGGCACAGATGAATACAACATATCTATCAGTAGGCGGGGTTGTACTGCTTGTGATCGCAGGACTTTTATTACTGCGTCCGGTGCTGGCAGCTGATAGTCCGAAGGTCGGCCAGGTCGCACCAGGCTTTGAGCTGCTGGATCAGAACAGTAAACAACAGCGCCTGTCTGACTACCGTGGCCAGTGGGTTGTGCTGTATTTCTACCCAAAGGATGACACGCCGGGTTGTACGACCGAGGCATGTAATTTCCGTGATGACTATTACAAGATTCGTGCTCTGCAGGCAGTTGTGCTCGGGGTTAGCCTCGATGATGTCAGTTCCCACAAGGAATTCGCGGACAAGTACCACCTGCCGTTTCCACTGCTTGCAGACAGTAAACACAGTGTTGCCGAGGCCTATAATGTGCTGAGCGGTTTTGGCCCGATTAAGTTCTCAAGCCGCCAGACATTCATTATCGATCCGCAGGGCAAGGTCGCGCATCATTATCCACGGGTCAAAGCATCACGCCATGCTACTGAAATTATTAATGATCTTAAAAAGCTTATCGCTGCAGTGGCAAAAGTGCCGGGTTAAGGTCAAAAAAACCCCATCCACTTACGTATAAATCTGAAAAATATTGTCTACACTTTACGTCAAAGTCCAATAAAGATCGCGATGAGGTAGACGCGAATGGGTGATGACACCACACAACAAATGGCCGCATTGGCGAACAGTTTTTGTTCCCTTGTTGAGCGCTTTGAGGAAGACCAGCTGGAAGGCTGGCTGGTAGAAATGACAAAGCTGTTACCGCGCCTGCATGAAGCCGTTGATGCACTGGGTAAACTGGATAACGTCAGTGCCTATGAACATTCAACAGACTACGATGCACGCTTTGATTTATTTACCCGTCTTTACAATGCCCTGGGTGAGCGTGATGGCTATAATTATGCCTACGATGGTATCGACGGACAGCGACTGTCCGGTACCCTCGCGGACGATATTACCGATATCTATTTCGATCTGAAACATGGTCTGCGCATGCTGGAAGAAGATCCAGGTCAGGCCGCACGCAACTGGCAACACAGTTACGAATTCCACTGGCGACACCATCTAATCGATGCCGAGCGCCAACTCGAGCCCATAGAGAAACGCTTTAGTCACTGACTACAGTTATTTTTGACTACGAATACAAGAAAACGGCGCAAACAGCGCCGTTTTTTTATTGTGAAGCAGTATTCAATAGCGACTTCGCCTGAAATGACGCTGTACGTGTTCAATGTGAAAAATACTAATGGCTAAGCCTCGGTCTGCCACCCTCCAGGCTGACAGATTGGTTTAAGTACCTTTATTAGAACAGAAGTGATTTAAAAGGCCCGGAAATAGTCAAGCATAACCAGCCCGTTTAGCGTCATATCGATCGATTGAATTGGCAACCTGAAGTCATTGTTTAAAAAATAGAGCATTTTCCCCCCAAGTTTATTGTTCATCAGTAACAGCTGCCACACACTTGACAATGAGAATCATTATCATTACTATTCTCAATAATTACATTAACGATAATGATTCTCATTATCACTATATGCCAAGTTAGGAGAGCAGTTCCATGTACAAACATGCTTTAGTAGTAATGGCCGTCAGCGCGGCATTATTCCCGGTAACGGGAACAGCGGAGGTCGGCAGCCTGGAAAAAGTATTAATTATCGGTGGTGAAGATGAAGCAAGGTCGCTTCCAGGTTCTGGTGCAGTGGTTAGCCCTGCTCAGATGAAGCAGGAAGTGGCAACTGACATTAACCAGGTGCTGAAAACTGTACCAGGAGTTTATATCCAGGAAGAAGACGGCGCTGGTTTACGTCCCAATATTGGGATCCGCGGTGCCACGGCTGAACGCAGCGAAAAAATCACCTTGATGGAAGACGGAGTGCTGATAGCACCTGCCCCTTACTCTAATCCGGCGGCGTACTACTTCCCGACAGCCATGCGTATGTCCGCAATCGAAGTACTAAAAGGCGCACCGTTACTGCGTCACGGTCCACAGACTACGGGTGGTATCGTCAACCTGATTTCTACCCCGATCCCTAAAGACAAGGGTGGCGAGGTGACCTTGGTATTGGATGAACGTGGTTCGACAGATGTTCTCGCACACTACGGTATGCGTAGTGGTCAGTGGAGCTGGCTGTTGGAAACAGTGCAGCGTGATGGCGCAGGCTTTAAAGATATAGACCGTAGTGGTTCTGACACAGGTTTTGATATTGAAGACTACGTTTTTAAACTGGGTTGGCAGGGTAATAACCAGAGCCTGTTACTTAAAGCCCAGTATTCGGACGAAATATCCAACGAAACATATCTGGGTCTGACGGATAATGACTTTTCTGACGATGCAAATCGACGCTACGGTTTATCCAGCATCGACCAGATGACCAATGATCACCAGGGTATCTCGTTAACGCACGACATGAACTGGAACGATAACATCACCTCTACAGCGACGATCTACCGTAACAGCTTCAATCGTGACTGGTACAAGTTGAGTGGTGGTGGATCACTGATTAACGCTGCCAATGGTGGTGATGCCAATTCTCAGGGTATTCTGGATGGTGACATTGATACCACGGGGCTTAAGTATAAACATAACAATCGCAGTTACCTGTCACAGGGTATCCAACTTAATGTGGATGTGGCATCAGGCGCTCACCTGTTCAGTGTAGGTGCTCGCTTGCATGAAGATGAAATGGACCGCTTCCAGCCACAGGATATTTATGACCAGGTGAATGGCTCATTGGTCTACCAGTCCACTACGCAACCTACGGGCAGTAACAATCGTCTTGAAGATGCAGAGGCAATTAGCCTCTGGTTACTGGATGACTGGCAGGCAACGGAGAAACTCAACGTCAACCTGGCACTGCGTTATGAGGATGTAAAAACGAGCCGTATTCAATATGGCGATGTCAATCGTACCGTTATTAACAGTACACGTTCCAATGAAACATCTGAAGTTCTTCCGGGTGCTTCATTTACATATGATATAGATAACAGATGGCAGGTACTCGCGGGTGTACACCGCGGCTTCTCCCCTCTGGGTGGTGGTGCCAAGAAAACTGAAGAACCTGAAATTAGTACCAACTGGGAGATGGGACTACGCTTTAAACAGGAGCATCTGTTTTTAGAAGCAATAGGTTTCTACAGTGACTTTTCTGATAAAGCAGAGAATTGCTCACTTGGCAGTCCCTGTAGTAACGGTGCAACATCCGGCAGTTTTACAACAGGCGAAGCTGAGATATCCGGTGTTGAATTTCAGCTTGGTAACTCTTTTGTCGCCGGTAATTTCATCGTCCCGGTTAACCTGGCTTATACATACACCAAGGCGGAAATCAGTGAAGATAATGCTACGAGTGGTTTAAACGCAGGTGACATTTTGAAGGATGTGCCAGAAGATGTCGTAAGCTTACGAGTAGGGCTTGAGCATAGTAGTGGCTGGGACAGTTACGCCGTGGCGAAATATATCGGTGAGACATGCGTAACTGCTGGCTGTAATAATGCGAACAGTGACTTTGATGAAACAGATTCCTTGTTTGTGGTTGATTTCACTACACACTATCCGTTGACGAAGGATGTGAAGGTTTTTGCTAAAGCGGAAAATATATTCGATACACAGAAGATTGTTTCACGTACGCCGGATGGTGCGCGTCCGAACAAACCGTTTACCTTTTCAGTGGGTATGAAATATAGCTTCTGATTCTGATCACTTTAAAGCTGGTTAAATATAATCGTCGTTACACTAATGTGTAACGACGATTTCTCTATTTTAGGAAGAGAAATATAATGTCACGTCGTGGAGTGCTATTGACCCTGGGTACAGTCTGCGCCATGCATGCAGTGCTGATTTATCCATTGCTTACACAGCAGGTGGAACGCATCCCTGAAGTTAAAAAACGTGTAATCCGCGGCATAGTCCTGGCACCACCTCCTATGAAGGTGGATAAACCCAGTAAGATAAAACCACCTGTGAAAGAACAGGTGGCAATCAAGCCGGAACAAAAAAAACAGATCGTACAAAAGCCTGTTAAACGTCCCAAGCCGAAATCTGTTCCAGCAGTCGAAACAAAAATTCCTGACAAGGTAGTAGAAAAAGTACCTGAAACACCTGAGCCAATACAAGACATTGAAGAGATAGTCGAGGACACTCCACAAACTCAACCGGAGCACACTGTTGTAGAGGGCGAGATGGTTCCTCCCCACATTGATGATGCTGTGCGTATGAACAACCTATCACCCCGCTACCCACGTCTATCTAAACGCCTGCGCGAAGAGGGTCTGGTTATCCTTGACCTGTGGGTGCTGGCAGATGGCAGTGTGGCTGATATAAACGTTAAAACCTCCAGTGGTTATCCACGGTTAGACAATGCGGCATTGGAAGCCGTCAAAATGTGGCGTTATAAACCAGCTACACAAAGCGGCGAAGCGATAGCATTTCGCTATGAACAGCCTGTTGAATTTGCAATGAAATAAATCCATTCATCCGGAGAATTATGATGACAACAACAACCAACCCATACGGTATCGAGACACTATGGCATCAGGGCGATCCTGTGATCAAAACTGTCGCGGTGATTCTGCTAGTTATGTCTTTGGCATCCTGGACAGTAATTTTGCTACGTATTATTGATTTATGGCGCCTCAATCGCATTGCGAAGACAGCCGCAGACTTTTGGCATGCACATAGTTTTGAACAGGGCCTTGCATTGCTCGGTGGCAGCGATCGCAATAACCCATTCGGTTATCTGGCAGATCAGGGTCGCGAGGCGATGTTACATCATGCGACTCATAAAGAAGATTTACATGGCCACCTACCATTATCTGAGTGGTTGTCTGCCAGTCTGCGCAGTGCAATGGATGAGGGTCGCGAGCAGATGCAACGAGGCTTATCGATTCTCGCTTCGGTTGGTTCAACCGCACCTTTCATTGGTCTATTTGGTACAGTTTGGGGTATCTACCATGCTTTGGTAAGTATCGGTGTTTCAGGTCAGGCGGGTATCGACAAGATCGCAGGCCCAGTTGGGGAGGCACTTATCATGACAGCCTTTGGATTGGTTGTAGCCATTCCTGCAGTACTTAGCTATAACGCCCTGGTTCGCAGTAACAAAGGCGTGGCTGGAAAGCTCAACCGCTTTGCTCATCAGTTGCACCCCTATTTTCTGTCGGGTGCATCCCAGACGGAAGATAAATCTGCACAACAGGTGAGCAGCTAATGGCCTTCACCAGCGAACATGACGATGAAGAAGTAATGAGTGAAATCAACATGACGCCGTTGGTGGACGTAATGCTGGTGTTATTGATTATTTTCATGTTGACGGTACCGGTACTGACCCAATCTGTTGATGTTGAGCTACCGAAGACCAGCAGCGAGGTTGCTAGCCAAAAACCTGATGCAGTGACAATTTCCATTGATGCCTCAGGAGATATTTTCTGGAGTGAGGAAAAACTGGATAAAGAGTCATTGGCTAAACGACTGACCGACGCCGCTGGGCAGTTGCCACAGCCGATGATTCAGATACACGGCCATCGGGCTGCCAGTTATGACCACGTTATTCAGGTTATGGCAGCCGCACAACAAGCGGGATTGACACAATTGGGTTTTGTCACTGAGGTACAATAGCAATAAATGTCCAGCTGCTGGCGAAGAGTTTGAATATAGATAATTGTGTATCTATATAATCCCTCACTGATTGAAGGTACGCGTGCCGGGGAAACTGACCATTATCCAGGATAAACATACAAATTCTAGTGTTATAACACTTCTCTTCTTTGCATCTTCGCAAGACACGGTACAATAGACCTAAGTGAAGATTAATTTAGCGCCTGATGCTGGTGCATAGCAGGAGAATGGTTATGGAATTTTCAAGTACGATGACTGGCAGCGATATTGTAGTTACACCCGCTGCACAGGGCGTAATGCGCAAGTTGTTCGATGATGTCGAAGATGATGATGTAAATGCCATCCGTGTATTCGTCTCAGGTGGCGGTTGCAGTGGTATGACCTACGGTATGACCTTTACCGGCGAACAGTTCGACAATGACAAGATCTTCGATGCAGATGGTTTCCAGGTCTACATCGATTCTGTTGCGTTCAACTACCTGCAAGGTGTTGAGATTGATTACGTGGAAAATGGCATGAACGGTGCCAGCTTCGTATTCAATAATGTATTTGCCTCAACAGGCGGCTCTGGTGCCTGTGGTGGTTGTGGCAGCGGTGGTGGTGGTTGCGCCTGAACCTGTCGACTGACATCTGTACGACCCGGCCGCACCCTTTACGGGTGCGGTCTTGTTTCCGGTCAGGGATTTCTTTGTCATGACCGCTTCTTCTCCACGTCTGTTGCTGATTGCCCCGCATAACAGTTACCGAATTGCGCCGTATATTGAGGCGGCCGGTCGGCTTGGGGTCGAAGTGACGATAGCCTCGGCCGGTGAACACTCATTGATCGATGTCATCAGTAAGGGCCTGCATATCGATTTCTCAAAGCCGGCTGAGGCAATTGCACGATTGCTTGAAGCTGCGAGTGAGAAGCCTTTTAATGCCGTACTTGGTACTGATGATGCAAGTATCGGTATCGCATCTGAGCTTGCCTGTGAGCTTGGTCTGTCGCACAACCCGCCTGTAGCCACTCTCTATGCACGTCGTAAAGACCTTGCACGTGAATGCCTGCAGGCCACCGGTGTAGCGGTACCGGCATACCTACGTATTGAACTCAATGACTCTGTCAGTTCCCAGCTTGAACAGCTAGCCTATCCGTGTGTGCTCAAGCCATTGGCAATGTCGGCGAGCCGGGGGGTTATCCGTGTCAATACACTGGAGGAGGCACACTCGGCCGTCACACGCATCATGACGATCCTGCGTGATATACAAAATAAAGACGAGTCGGATGCAATCCTGGCCGAGGCGTTTATTGCCGGGCGTGAAGTCGCCTATGAAGGCATGCTCGACAAGGGCGACCTGCAAACATTGGCATTGTTTGATAAACCTGACCCACTTGAAGGCCCATTCTTTGAAGAGACGTATTACATCACCCCCTCACGATTGCCTGTGTCGTTGCAAGAATCGGTACGAGATACGGTCGCCGATGCCTGTCGTGCCTACGGCCTGCAACAGGGACCGGTGCATGCCGAACTGCGTATAGATGCAATTGGCAAGGTATGGGTCATGGAAGTCGCTGCCCGTACGATTGGTGGTGAGTGTGCCCGACTGGTTGAACTCGCAACCGGTCAGCCGCTGGAAGACCTTGTCATGGCGCAGTTGCTCGACAGGCAGTTACCCACGATCGAATTTACAGGCGGGGCCGGTGTGTTGATGATCCCGATCCCGCGCGCGGGTATCCTGCGACGGGTTGAAGGCGTGTCTGATGCGCGTGCTGTGCCGGGTATTGAAGAGCTGGTCATCAGTGTCCGAGATGGTCACGAACTTGTACCATTACCGGAAGGTTCGAGCTACCTCGGTTTTATCTATGCGGTGGCTGAAGATGCCACCGGGGCTGAAGCTGCCTTGCGCGAGGCCCATGCAAGGCTGAAGATTGTGACCGCACCGCTGTTCAAGTTACAGGCGGTGTGATCAGGGCTGGGCGGTTTATTTCTTGCCGCCACCGCCGCCCGGGTTAAAGCCGGGGGGGGCCTTGCCTTCACCGCCTTCATCGAAGAAGAAACCCAGCATGTGCTTTTCAACAATTGCGAGGCTGCGTGGATCTGCCGTACTCAGGCCGTTTTCATTCATGATCGTGGTGAGTCGTTCGAGCCACTGTTTCCAGCCTTCGGCTGATACGTTTTCGTAAATACGCTGACCCAGTTCACCCGGATGCGGATTGAACTCGAGACCTTCTGCTTCACGTTTAAGGACAACGCATTGGACCATTCTTGCCATGTTACTGCTTCCTGTATCGCTGATTTCGGGCACGTAAAATAATTCGGTTGGCGATTATAGCTATAAATATGACGCGGTGAGAACCGCTTTTATTCCATGTATTTAATAGGGCTTTACGGTTGCAAGTATCACAATGGCGACGAGGACAAGTACCGGGAATTCATTAAACCAGCGGTAATAGACGTGGCCGTGGTGGTTGCGGCCATCACGAAAGTCCCGTACGAGCTTGCCACAGTAGATGTGGTAGATGACGAGAACGGCGATAAGCGCGAGTTTCGTGTGTAACCAGCCACTGGTCGCATAGGCAGCCCAGGCATAGTCAGAAAGCATCCAGAAACCGAATACGAGGGTTAGGACGGCCCCGGGTGTCATGATGCCGTAGAAAAGTTTGCGCTCCATGATCTTGAAGCGTTCGTTACTGATGTCATCGTCGCTCATGGCGTGGTAGACAAACAGCCGAGGCAGGTAAAACAGGCCGGCGAACCAGGTCACCATGAAAATCAAATGTAACGCCTTGAGCCACATTACAGGCTTGCCTGTTTCGGTGTCAGCATAGCTTCAATGCGGGCGGTCAGGGCGTGTATGTCCATTTCGCCAATCTTTTGGAACACGATCCGGCCATCCGGAGCGATGAGGAAACTCGTAGGCGTCAGGCGAATGCCTCCGAATCCACGGCTGGCACTACCGTCGATGTCCATCGCGATCGTGTAGGGCAGCTTGCGCTGTTTGACCAGTTCAGTGACCAGGTTGGGCGGGTCATACGCCATGCTGATACCAATAATCTTCAGGCCGCGCGGTGCGAGCTTTTCATGTAACTCGACAAGGTGCGGGATCTCCTTGATACAACCCGGGCACGAAGTTGCCCAGAAGGTGATGAGTACAGGCTTGCCCTGTAATGACTTGAGCTTGATGCGCTCATTCTCAAGCGTGATTAGTTCAATGTCCGGGGCGGGCTTGATCCCGGCAGGAGAAAACCAGACATAGCCGAGCAGGCCGATAACGGCCAGGGCAAACATTGCGATCAGGGTATCTTTCAATTTCATTGCTGTAGTACATCAACCACTTGGTGGTGGGATTTGCTCCGGTGTTGAGGGTTTCGTGGTCTCAGGATCGGCCTGTAACGGCGGTTCTTCGTCGATAAGACCGAGTTTTCTGCCGAGCCAGCCAAACACACGTTTGATACCGCGCCATAGTTTTGGCAACAGCCAGATCAGCAGGATGATGAAGACGACCAGGGCTGCAATGAACAGCCATGGGTGATTCAGTGCAGCCCACAGACCGCCGATGACCATGATGTCTTCGCCTACCGAAGCCGTCCAATTCGTAAACGGCTCGGGCGAAGTATTAATGAGAACACGGGTCCCTGCCTTGGTCGCGTGCGAGCCGGTTGCCAGTGATCCACCGACAATAAATGCCGCAAGCTCAACGGCAGGGGTGACGTCGCCGACGGCAGCAGAGGCCAGCATGGCTCCAGCCGGGATGCGAATAAACGTATGCAGAGTATCCCAGCCGGTGTCGACACCGGGCACCTTGTCAGCGAAGAATTCGACACTGTACATGAAGCCGGCTGCGGTCATGACAAGCGGGTTGGTCAGGACTTCAAGATCTGGCGGCAGGTTGATATCACCGGTTGTGCCCATCCAGCCGAGCATAAACAGGGCCGCATATAGGTTGATGCCGCTGGCCCAGGCTACACCCATCGTCAATGCGATAGTTTCAACAACGCCCATAATGTTTTCCTGTTTGATCTTGCATTTATTCTAACCTGAAACACCCTGTTGCGCGGTATGAATTGTTGCGCGCGTAATAATACCCTCGATATGGTGTGCCTGTGAGATACCTGTCCGCCACACGTAGAGAGCTTCAGCCTGTTCACGGTCAAGCTGCTGTAATGCCTCCTGCAGGGTTGCCCGGCGGTTAATGCCGGTGATTTGCAGGCGTTCGGCCGGGATTTCAAGCAGATCGATATCCGCATCACGATCCAGTTCCGGATCCTCGAGGTAACGTTGCAGGTCACCCACGGCTAACAGTGCAACAGGTTTGCTATCAATTTCGACAATAATCCAGCGTGGTGAGTTCGCCAGGAATTCTGCGGCATTGGCATTTGGGAGAAATTGGCCATGCCGGGCAAAATCCTGGCTCATCTGGCTGGTGACCCCGATCCGGCGCAGGGTTTGCGCAACCGGGTCACTGCGGTAATCCAGTCCACGGCTACGTAGCAGCATGACAAAGACGCCCTCCCGGCCAAATAGTTCACTGCTGGTCAGTGTTGCCGCGATCACGGCGAGCATGCCGGGCAGGATTATATTCGGGTTGCCCGTCAGTTCGAGCAGGGCCATGAGCGCGGCGAGTGGTGCCTGCAGGGTTGCGGCCATCATTGCCGCCATGCCGAGCATGACATACAGGCCTACGCCGGCACTTGTATCCGGCAGTACGATTTGTCCTATGGCACCCAGTATGCCGCCGGCAATGGCACCGATAAACAGTACAGGTGCGATGAGACCGCCAGGAATGCCGAGCCCGATACTGGCCGTGGTAGCGAGAAGCTTTGCAACAAGAATACCTGCCAGCAGGCCGATACCGAGTTGGCCGAGCATGGCGGCTGTTACCGTGTCATAACCGATGCCCATGATTTGTGGGAAGACGAGTGCGATAAGCCCGGTAATGACACCGGCAAGTGAACAGCGCAACAGGATGGAGGACTGGCTCAGCCAGCCGCTCGCGTGTTTCAACAGTGTATTAAACAGTGCCGCAAGTCCACCAATGACAATACCCATTACGACAATCCAGGGCATTTCAAGTAGCGAGGCAAGTTCAAACAGCGGCACACTGAATGCAGGGTCGACACCGTACACGAGTCGTGTCAGTACCGTGGCACTCACGGCGGCAAGGATCACCGGGGTGAAACTCGCTATCGTGTACTCCATCATGATGACCTCCATCGCGAAGATGACGCCTGCAAGGGGCGTGTTGAAGGAGGCAGCGATGGCAGCAGCACAGCCACAGGCGACAAGTGTACGGGTGCTGTTGTTGGGCAGGTGCAGGGATTGACCGAGCAGGCTGCCACTGGCAGCACCGAGGTGAACACCGGGGCCTTCTCGCCCGACAGAGTGACCACTAATGATACTGATCGCAGCACCAACAAATTGCAGTACAGCGTTGCGCCAGGGTAACTGGCCTTCGTGGTAATTGAGGCGTTCCAGTACATGTACGACACCGACCATGCGCAGTTCCTTGCTCAGTGCCTTCAGGATAAGGCCGATGACAATTCCGCCGGCAATCGGTAACAGCAGGCGTATCTGCCAGCTTAGGACTTCATAATGGTCGTTAACGGCGAGAAAACTCCCCTGGCTTGCTTCGATAGCAAAACGAAAGGCGAGGATCACTGCCCCTGCAAGCAGACCACTTATTAAGCCAAGAAAGGATAACAACAGTAGTGCATCGACATTGGCTAACTTAAGGCGAATGCGTTCGAGCAGGGGATTCATCGTCTATTTGTTCTTGTCCAGCCATACGTAAATTACATTATGCCAGAGACCTGCCAGGCTTGCGTTGAGTCGCTGAAATAAGCGGGATAGGGCAGCAATCACAACCAGCCCCTTTATAAGGATATGCTTATAAAGTAATATAAAATCAATGACTTGACGCATTAATAATGATTGAGTAAAGTACTCGGCAGTCAAACACTGATTACGGCCCACACCGGATTGTGAGCGGACAGTAACAATAATAATAAGACTTAAAATAATAATAAAATAAAATGCAGACTCTGCGGCTACGGCCGCTTTTTTTTGCCTGAAATTTGGCTTTCCAATAAAAACATCAATAAAATGAGCTGTTTTTTTACTGCCAGTGCTTCACTCCGGGCGGTGACATCCCTATTATGCGGGTCTTGAACGACAAACCAGGCGTACTATCGACATGACAACAATCAAAACAGGTATCGTGGGTGGCACCGGTTATACCGGTGTAGAACTATTACGGTTGCTGGCTCTGCATCCGAATGTGGATTTGCAGGCGATCACCTCGCGCGGTGAGGCCGGTACGGCCGTGGCCGATATTTTCCCAAGCCTGCGCGGGCATGTGGATCTGAGTTTCAGTACACCGGACGATGCAAACCTTGCCGACTGTGATGTGTTGTTTTTCGCTACGCCTAACGGTGTTGCCATGCAGCATACGCCCACATTGCTTGATGCCGGGGTGAAGGTCATTGACCTGGCCGCTGACTTTCGGATCAAGGATGTCGCACTGTGGGAGAGGTGGTACGGCATGACGCATGCAAGTCCCGAGCTGGTTGAACAGGCCGTGTATGGCTTGCCCGAGGTGAACCGCGAGGCGATCAAGTCGGCACAACTCTTGGCAAACCCGGGTTGTTACCCGACTGCGGCCCAGCTCGGCTTCCTGCCATTGGTTGAACAGGGTCTGATTAATTCGAATGGTCTTGTCGCAGACTGTAAATCCGGTGTCAGTGGTGCAGGTCGTACAGCGAACGTTGGCATTCTCATGAGCGAGGTCAATGAAAGCGTCAAGGCCTATGCAGTGCCGGGGCACCGTCACTTGCCAGAGATACGGCAGGGACTTGAGCTGGCCGCTGGCAGTGATGTCGGCCTGACCTTTGTGCCACACCTGATGCCGATGACACGGGGTATCCACGCCACCCTGTATGCAACACTGAACAATACGGACACCGATCTGCAGGTATTGTATGAGCAGCGCTATGCGAATGAAGCCTTTGTGGATGTACTGCCGGCCGGCAGTCACCCCGAAACACGCACAGTACGCGGCGTGAATACGTGCAGGATTGCTGTGCACCGGCCCCAGGATGGCGATACCGTCGTGGTGCTATCGGTGATCGATAACCTTGTTAAAGGGGCTGCCGGGCAGGCCGTGCAAAACCTGAATATCATGTTCGGCCTTGATGAACTGACCGGTCTGCAGGGGATTGGCCTGTTGCCGTAAAGCGGCACAGCAGGGGTTATGAAGGTCTCGCCACAACTCGTTGTTCATGAACACGATCCGTTTAAACGCGGCCTGGTAGTGTTGCTGTTTATTGTTGTACTCGTTGCAGCAGGATACCTGTTGTATGACTACGGGCATTCTCGTGCAGACTATGATTTTGATTTCCTGGAAAGTGAACGACTGAATCTGCAGGCGCAGATAAAGACGTTGAACGCTGAAACCGAGCAATTACGTAACCAACTCGTGGCCAGCCAGCGCAGTAACGAGATCGACAAACAGGCCTATGCCGAGGTTGATGCTTCATTGCAGGCCATGCAGGCCGAGATCCTCGAGCTTGAAGAAGAAGTTGCGTTTTATCGCAGTATCGTGGCACCTGGTGAAACATCAGCAGGCCTGCGTATTCAGCGTTTTGGTATTGAGCCGACTGGCGAGCAAGGTTACCTCTACAAACTGGTACTGACCCAGGTCAAAAAGAACACGCGTACAATTAAAGGCAAGGTCGTGATGCAGGTTGAGGGTGTCCGGGATGGTAAGCCGCATAAATACAATCTGACCTCACTGTCAGCGACCGGGCAAAAACAGTTGGATTTCCGTTTCAAATATTTCCAGAGCTTTGAGGGGAACCTTGTCTTGCCCGAAGGCTTTGTGGCGAACCGTGTCCACATCAAGGTCAGTTCAAAGCGCAAAACGGTGGAAAAATCATTCGCCTGGCCACAGAATCATAACGGTGGTGATCTGAAAACATCTGCCTTGCAGTAGCATGGAAAAACATGACGATGCTTGCGGGTATCGGTAAAAGCGAATACTGTTCAGGCAGCATACAGAACGCCTGACGAGGAGTTAGAACAACATGATGGGCCGTAACAAGAAACGCAAATCCATGAACGTCGAGACCTTGATTGGTCGCAACACCAGCATCCAGGGGGACATCCACTTCAGTGGTGGCCTGCATGTGGATGGTGAGATCAAGGGCAACGTGATTGCCGAGGAAGGCTCTTCGTCGGTCCTGCGTGTGAGTGAACATGGTCGCATCCAGGGTGAGGTCAGGGTACCTACCATCAACCTGGATGGAACGGTCAGTGGTGATGTCTATGCCAGCCAGGGCATTGAGCTTGCCAGTCATGCACGTGTAAACGGTAATGTTTTCTACCAGTTAATCGAAATGGCCATGGGCGCCGAAGTGAATGGCAACCTGGTTCATGAGTCCGAGGCAACTCAGCCAGTACAGGAGGTGCAGGTCAATGAGCAGACCGCAACTCCTGATCAGCTCGTAAAAGAAACCTGAGTAAATTGATAAGGTATATTGCCTGATTATTTCAGGATCTGCTAATATATAGCCATGTTTAACCAAGACATGCCTGAAACAGGTGGAGTCTGCTATGACAACGAACAGTTCTGAATTGAGTTTTACCAGTAGTGCGGCCAGCAAGGTCAAGAACCTGATGGACGAGGAAGGTCGCGACGATCTGAAGTTACGCGTATTTATTACCGGAGGCGGTTGTTCCGGTTTTCAGTACGGCTTTGATTTTGCTGAAGCGGTGAACGATGGCGATACCATTGTCGAAACTGACGGTGTCAGCCTTGTTGTTGACCCGATGAGTATCCAGTACCTGGAAGGCGCAACGGTTGATTATGTAGAGAACCTTGAGGGTTCACGTTTCGTCATCAACAACCCGAATGCAACGACAACGTGTGGCTGCGGTTCATCGTTCTCAGTCTAACTTGTTGTAATAAATAAAAAATCATAATTCTTCAGGCGGCTTGCGGATTTTCTCTACAGTCGCCTGTTTTCATTTGATCGCGTTGTAAATCCTCGATATAGGGCGATTTTTTGTTATCCTAACCCGCCTGTTAGGAAGGATCTGGAAAAATACATGGTTAACGAATATTTACCCGGCCTGGAAGGGGTTCCGGCCACTAAGTCCAATATCTCTGATATCGATGGTGAGCGCGGCATCCTGTCTTACCGTGGTTACTCGATTGAGCAATTGGCCGAGCACAGCACGTTTGAAGAAACGACCTTGTTACTGCTAGATGGCGTCTTGCCAACGGCTGTAGAGCTGGCCAATTTCGATGACCAGCTGCGCCGCAACCGGGTTGTGCAATACCATGTTCGTGAACTGATGAAGACCCTGCCATCCACGGGTCACCCGATGGAAATGCTACAGACTGCTGTCGCGAGTCTGGGCATGTTTTACCCGGGTAATGAATGCCTGACGGGTAGCGATGTCTGTGATGACCTGAGTTATGTACACCGTATGACGGTGAAGATCATTGCACGCATGGGTACTATCGTCGCGATGTGGGAACACATCCGCAATGGTTATGACCCGATTCCACCACGTGATGACCTGACCTACGCGGAAAATTTCCTTTATATGTTGACGGGTAAGGATCCTGATCCACAAATTGCCCGCATCCTCGATATATGTCTGATCCTGCACGCCGAACACACGATTAATGCCTCGACCTTCTCGATGCTGGTAAGCGGTTCGACACTGGCGACGCCGAACAGCGTTATGGCCTCTGCGATTGCGACGTTGTCTGGTCCGTTGCACGGTGGTGCTAATGAACGTGTGCTCGAAATGCTTGCTGAAATAGGTTCCCCTGACAAGGCTGAAGCTTATGTCGAAAACAAGCTTGCCAACAAGGATGTCATCTGGGGCATGGGACACCGCGAGTACAAGACCAAGGACCCTCGCGCAACGATCCTGCAAAAGCTGGTAAAGGACTTGCTCGAGTCACGTGACAGTGCGGCAAACAGCACGTTTGAAACCGCGATGGCCGTTGAAAAGGCGGCTGAGGATCGCCTCGCCAGTAAGGGTGTGTATGCCAATGTCGATTTTTACTCAGGCATACTCTACGAAGCAATGGGCATCCCTGCGGACCAATTTACCGCGATCTTTGCGATTTCGCGTTCTGCTGGCTGGCTGGCGCATTGGCGCGAACAGCTGCGTGGGAACCGTATCTTCAGACCGACCCAGGTCTATACAGGTGAGCCACCACGTGACTATGTCCCGTTGGATAAACGGTAACAATTCAGGGCATAATGGCAACATAGAAACAACAAGACTTTGCTATGTCTGCCAAAACAATTGCAGCGGTTGACCTCGGTTCGAACAGTTTTCATCTTATTGTTGCCGAAGTGGTCAATGATGAACTCAGGATCATCGACCGTTTGAAAGAAATGGTCCGACTCGGGGCCGGGCTGGATGAAAAACGCCGCCTTGACCCGGAAACCAGTCAACGTGCAGTGGCATGCCTGGAACGGTTTGGACAACGCCTGCGAGAGCTCGAGACTGGTCAGGTGCAGGCCGTCGGCACAAACACCCTGCGCAGTGCGCATAACCCCAATCTATTTCTGAAAAAAGCACGTAAAGCCATTGGTCATCCGATCAAGATCATTTCCGGTATTGAAGAAGCACGTCTGATCTACCAGGGTGTGTCACACGGTTTTGAGAATCCGAACAGCCGGCGCATGGTTATTGATATCGGTGGGGGGAGTACCGAGGTCATCATCGGTGATGGTTATTCACCGCTTTACATGGAAAGTCTCTACATGGGTTGTGTCAGCATGACACGTAAATATTTCCCGGATGGAGAAATCACAAAGAAAAGGATGAAACGCGCGGTACTGGCAGGACGGGTTGAGCTTGAACCTCATGAGACACACCTGCGTAATTTGGGTTGGCAACAGGTTGTAGGGTCATCGGGTACCTTAAAGGCAGTGGCTGATGTACTTGTTGCCATGCGGCTGAGTGATAACAAGATTACACTCGCTGCACTTAAACAACTCCGTGACACGATCGTTGCAGCGGGCCATATAGAAAAAATCAGTCTGCCGGGCTTAAGTGACGAGCGCGCGCCGGTATTTGCCGGCGGGGTTGCGATTGTCATCGCCCTGTTCAAGTCACTCAACATAAGCGAAATGGAAGTCAGTGACTGGGCATTAAGAGAAGGGCTCCTCTACGACATGGTCGGTCGAATGCACAGGGACGATATTCGTGATCGTACTGTGCGTGCATGGGTGGAAAGAATGCAAATCGACCGGGCTCATGCAGAACGAGTCACCGATACGGTATTGCGTTGCCTGGATATGATCGGCGAGGCCTGGGACCTGCAGGATGAGGAAGCACGTGATTTCCTGACATGGGCAGCACAGTTACATGAAATAGGTATGACCATTGCGCACAGTCACTACAACAAGCACGGTGGATACATCATAGAAAATGCGGACATGCAGGGCTTCTCCAGGCAGGAGCAAAGCATACTGGCATTTCTCGTGCAGGCACATCGGCGCAAGTTCCCGGTAGCGGAATACGATGATGCCTCGTTGTGTGGACACCGCTCGTTGCTGGAGCTGGCCGTAATCCTGCGTCTCGCAGTGATCCTGAATCGCAGCAGAAGCAATGGCGATGCTGTGCCATTCTTGCTGACTGCAGGCGAGAAGGTACTGGAAATTCGTTTCCCCAAAGACTGGCTCGCTGAACACCCGCTGACCAAACTGGATCTTGAACAGGAACAGAAATACCTGCGTGCGATCGATTATCAGTTAAAGATTTCCTGAATTAGCAGTGCTCGGCGTATTTTTCAAGCAGTGAGGCCTGTGCCGAGCAGGCGCTTGCTTCATTTTCCGGGGAGTTACGCAGGTAGCTACCATCTGCCTGGAGTTCCCATGAGTTGGTATTGTCCTGCAGGAAAAGTTTGAGGTCCTTAATCAGGCGTTTACGAATCTTTTCATTTTCAATCGGGAAGCAGACTTCGACACGTTGATGCAGGTTGCGCTCCATCCAGTCAGCACTGGCACAGAAAACAGCAGGTTTGTTGTCATTCTGGAAGCAATAGACGCGGTGGTGTTCAAGAAATTGTCCGACTATTGAACGTACCCGGATGTTTTCAGACACGCCTGGAATGCCTGGCTTGAGGCAGCACATACCACGAATGATCAGATCGATCTCAACACCGGCACAAGATGCATCGTAAAGCGTACTGATAATGTCCTCGTCAACCAGTGCATTCATTTTCGCAATGATGCGAGCATGTTTTCCCTGCTCGGCATGGTCAATCTCTCGCTTGATCATTTTTATCACCGCATCATTGAGGGTGAACGGTGATTGCAGGAGTTTATTCAACTTGGTGACCTTGCCGAGACTGGTCAACTGCATGAAGACCTCATGCACGTCCTTGCCAATCTCTTCATCACAGGTCAGCAGCCCGTAGTCTGTGTAGAAGCGGACATTCTTCGCATGGTAATTTCCAGTACCAAGGTGAACATAACGGCATAAATTGCCGCCTTCACGGCGGACGACAAGGTTCATCTTTGCGTGCGTCTTGTAGCCGACAACGCCGTATACAACATGGGCGCCGGCTTCCTGCAGGCGTGTGGCCAGCGCAATATTGTCAGCCTCGTCGAAACGGGCACGCAGTTCAATAATGACGACGACTTCCTTGCCGGTACGCGCTGCATGCACAAGCGCATCAACGATGGTCGACTCTGAACCACTGCGATACAGGGTTTGCTTGATAGCAAGCACATCTGGATCGCTCGCGGCCTGGACAACAAAATCGATGACAGGCGAAAACGATTCGTAAGGGTGATGCAACAGGATATCGCCCTTGCGTATCTGTGAAAAAATATCGGCCTTGTGGGTCAGACCCTTGGGCAGCCCCGGTGTATACGACGGGTACTTCAGGTCCGGGCGGTCTACCATGTCACACACAGCGGACAGGCGGTTCAGGTTCACCGGGCCATTGACCTGGTAAATGTCGGAAGGACTCAGTGAAAACTGCCTGATCAGGTAATTGAGCATTTCTTCAGGACAATCATTGGCGACCTCAAGGCGAACCGCTTCGCCATAGCGGCGTGAAGCAAGCTCGCCTTCAAGCGCACGTTTCAGATCATCGACTTCTTCTTCATCAACAAACAGCTCGCTATTGCGAGTGAGCCTGAACTGGTAACAACCGGTGACCTTCATGCCCGGGAACAGACTGTCGACGTAGGCATGGATGACGGAAGACAGGAACACATAATCTTCAGGACCAGCGCCTTCAAGGTCTTCGGGGAGTTGAATCAGTCGCGGTAGTGGACGTGGCGCCTGCACCACCGCCATGCGACTGCTGCGCCCGAATGCATCCTTGCCCTGTAGCGAGACAATGAAGTTCAGGCTCTTGTTCAAGATGCGTGGAAACGGGTGCGCCGGATCGAGTCCCAGTGGACTAATAACGGGCAGTAGTTTTTCTGAGAAATAAGTTTGTAACCACTCATCCGTGGCTGTGTTCCACTCGTTACGAGGAATAAGTCGGATACCTTGTTCCTTCAGAGTTGGTATAAGCATGTCGTTCAGGACACGGTATTGATCGTCGACAAGCATGTGAGCTTCTTCATCGACAAGCTTGATGATCTCGTTTGGACTTCTTTTATCAATACCGATCTGGCTAATGCCATGGCTTGCCTTTTGTTTCAGACCGGCAAGCCTGACCTCGAAAAATTCATCCAGGTTCGTGCACGAGATACACAGAAAACGCAGTCGTTCCAGGAGTGGTGTTGATTCATCCTTGGCAAGTTCAAGCACGCGACTATTGAACTGCAAGATACTAAGCTCGCGGTTCAGGTAAAACTGCGGATCTTTTAGATTCAAGGTATCCATGACTACATATACTGGTAATTACAGGGACTTCCCAGTTAAGCAGATTATTATGACGTTTGCATTAAGAAATTATGACAGTGTGGGCAGTTGGGGCCATTGCGGAATATCGATAAGGGCCGGGTTCAGGAAAACAGTACAGCTTTTGGGAGGTGTTTTCCCGAACCCGGCTATCTCACTCAGGCAGCCAGCGAGGGGGTATCTGCCCAGGCCGGGATGGCATCCAGCCTGCCCAACCATGTGAGGAGATTCGGGTAGTCCCTGAACGGGACCTTTGCGGTATCGAAATATTCACTGAATGACGCCACTGCAAAATCAGCCAGGGTCAGGTCATCGCCGAGCAGGTACTTTTTCCCGGCAAGCTGCGCATCTAGCACCCTGGCATGGCGGTGAAAATCTTCAACGGCCTCGGCTGTCTTGTTTTCATCGGGTTCACCTATTTTCAGCAGGCATTTGAGCATGTTTTCAAACAACAGTGTGCCGGTTGCACGGTTAAAGTGAGCTTGTTCCCATGACATCCAGCGGTGGATATCGGCACGTTGTTTCGGATCAGCAGGGTAGAAAGAGGTATCGCCAGCTATGCCTGCCAGGTACTGCATGATGGCATTGGATTCCCAGAGCTTGAAATTACCGTCTTCGAGGACAGGAACCATGCCATTTGGATTGAGGGCCTGAAATTCAGGTGTATTGAGTTCACCGGCGAAAAAATCCAGCTCGTTAATCTGTACATCAGGTTGAAGGTAGTTGATGACGGCATGCACCTTGCGGCAATTGGGTGAGCCATTCACGGTATAAAAATTCATGTTCTCTCTCCTTGATGTTGTCGCTTTTACGGAAGTAACTTGCAAAATAAAAGTTACTAACGGCTAATCTAGACGAGTTACTTGCATAATGCAAGTAACTAACTATGGTATGTTGTACATATGACTAAAAAGACAACAGAATCTCCCTCCAGCGATTGCCTGCGTTCGGCATGCCCGGTATCGAGCGTGCTGGATATACTCGGCGACAAGTGGACCATCCTGGTGGTGCGGGACATGCTGCTGCTGGGTAAGCGGCTCTACAGTGAGTTGGCGGATTCGCCTGAGAATATACCCACCAATATCCTTGCTGACCGGCTCAAGCGGCTGGAGGCGGCTCACATCATCGACAAGATCCCCTACCAGGATAAACCCGTTAGATATGAGTATCGGCTGACGCAGAAGGGCGAAGACCTGCGCCCACTGATCAAGGAACTGGCCGCCTGGGGTAACAAGTACATCGAGGGCACGCTGGTGCCCCCGGACGGCTTCATGGATAAACCGTACCCGCCGGAGTCCTGATCAGGACAGAGAAGAGCCAGGGTAGATACCACCGAGTACGACCGGGTGGCTGGCACCCGTCACAGCAGGCAGGTTGCCGGGTTGAATCGCCAGGGTCTGTTTGGCTAACCAGGCAAAACCGATGGCCTCCATCATATCTGGATCGATACCGTAATCTTCACTCGACAGGAGTTGCTGTTCGCCTAGCAGGCACTGCAGGCGGAACATGAGCGCCGTGTTGTGTACGCCGCCACCGCAGACAATGACCGTGTGTGCGTCACTTGCCCAGTCGCGGATGGCATCACTGATACTGACCGCGGTCAGCTCACAGAGGGTAGCCTGAATATGCTTGCGGATAACACGCTTGCCATAGCGTTTGTCGTAGGCCTTCAGGTGTCGCTCGAGCCAACGCATGTTAAACAGATCACGCCCGGTGGATTTGGGTGGTTCGGTGTTGAAGAAACGATCCCGCAGCATACGTGAGAGGATGATGTCATTGACCTTGCCGCTCGCGGCCCAGTGGCCGCCTTCGTCATAGGCCTTGCGTTGGTGCTGGCGGATATAGCCATCCATGAGGACATTGCCCGGTCCGGTATCAAACCCGGTTACTGGCTTGTCAGGGTCGGAGGGCAGTATTGTAATGTTCGCCATGCCACCGATATTCACGACCACGCGTGTCTCATCATGGACACGCAGCATTGCATCGTGGAATGCAGGCATGAGCGGGGCACCCTGGCCACCTGCCGCGAGGTCACGGCGCCGGAAATCTGCGACCGTTGTAACGCCGGTCAGTTCGGCGATAGTGTTTGGATCGCCGATTTGCAGCGTGTAGGGAAATTCACTATCAGGCTGGTGACGAATAGTCTGGCCGTGACTGCCGATGGCTGAAATATCACTGGCATTCAGCCCGGTGTTATCGAGCAGGGTATTGACGGCTGCCGCGTAGTGGCGTGACAGTTCAACATCGGCCGTCGCCATCCGGTTGATTTCACCGGCACGACTTCGATTCAGGGCCAGCAGGTTGCTACGTAGAGATTCAGGAAGGGGAAGGCTGTGACTCGCGATGACATTAGGGTAGCTCGTATCAAAGTCGACCAGCACGGCATCAATCGCATCGAGGCTTGTTCCTGACATCAGACCGATATAGCGTCCGGTCATAGCTGGCTCTCCCTGTGCTGGTTATGGCGCGAGTGCAATATCCGTGCGTCGTAGTCCATCAAGTTGTGCGATCAGGCCCTGGGTCTTGTTGAGAAAGTCCTGCTTGATGCGCTTGTCGATCGGGGCCGCGCTCGGCAATTTTACCGTCAATGGATTACGGTGCCCGCCATAGACGCGGAATTCGTAATGCAGGTGTGGTCCGGTGGCACGACCGGTTGAACCGACATAGCCGATGACCTGACCCTGTTTGACACGGCTGCCACTGCGCGCCTTGCGGTTATAGTTGGAAAGGTGCGCATACAGGGTGCTGTATTTATTGCCGTGACTGATGATGACAGTCTTGCCATAACCGCCCTTGCGGGCACGATGAATGATCTTGCCATCGCCTGTGGCGCGTACCGGGGTACCGCGTTTGGCGGCATAGTCGACGCCCTTGTGCAGGCGCATACGATTCAGGATAGGGTGTTTACGTTTGCCAAAACGAGAACTGATACGGCTGAAATCAACCGGTGTGCGCAAAAATGCCTTGCGCATGCTGTAGCCTTTCGGGGTGTAGTAATCCGAGCGACCGTTTGCATGGGTGTATTGCACTGCGCGGAAGGTCTTGTCCCTATTTACAAACTCGGCCGCGAGAATGTTACCGTTACGGACCTTTTCACCATCCAGATAATGCTCTTCGTAGACCACACGGAAGCTGTCATCACGACGGATATCAAGTACAAAGTCGATGTCCCAGCCGAATATACCAGCCAGTTCCATGATCAGGTTTTCCGGCAGACCAGCCCTCTGGCCGGCAAGAAACAGGGAATTCTTGATTGTGCCTGAGGCATACGCGATGCGGACATCAGGTTTGCGTATGACCTTACGCGCTGTATAGGCATCACCGTCGCGGCGCACGTGCAGGGATTCAAATTGATTCTGTTCGTGTACGAGGCCGGTGAAGTTGTTGTCAGCATCGTATTGCAGACTGATGTACTCACCCGGCTGCAGGTTTATCAGGCTGCGAACCGGTTTGCCCAGTGAGGCAATATTATGCACATCACGTGCACTGAGCTTGTTACGGGAAAAGATCCTGGCCAGTGTATCGCCCTTGCGAACCTTGACGCGGGTCTGTTTTCCGTTCACAGCAGGTGTTTGCGGCTCTGAGACTGTCTTTGGTGTAGGCGCGGCCAGTCGTGGCGCAAACGGTATTGCACTGGCCTCGGGTTTGGCTGGTAAATCAAGCTGACGCACGACGCTGTCAGGGTCATCCTGTATTACAGGGGTATCAATCACCCGGGTGACCGGGTCAGACGAGGATTTCGCATTCGCATCGGTCAGGCTGAACATGAATACCGTGCCGAGCACGACTGACATCGACACAGCGGCCAGCGTAAGGATGCGCTTTGAGGCAAACAGCCCCGGTAGCCTGCCAGAAGACTCCCTTAACTTGTAGTCTCGCCTGATAAATGAACGGTAATTCACGGAATTCTTTACCTTTTATGATTCTGGTGACCATAACGGGAATCGTCCTGCGGGTCAATAGGACTTTCGCATTCAGGCCTGCGCGGGGCGTACCGGCTGTGTTACCCTTGCGCCTCAAAATGTTACGAAAAATGGATAGAGAATGACAGCTGTAGCCGATGCACTGGCACTCATTAAACGTGGTGCTGATGAAATCCTCGTAGAAAAAGAACTCGAAGACCGCCTCAAGTCGGGTAAGTCACTGCGTATCAAGGCAGGCTTTGACCCGACCGCGCCGGATTTACACCTTGGCCATACGGTGCTGATCAACAAATTGCGCCAGTTTCAGGATCTGGGTCACGAGGTTATGTTCCTTATAGGTGATTTCACCGGCATGATTGGTGACCCGACCGGTAAGAGCGCGACCCGTCCGCCGCTGACACGCGACGATGTCATCGAAAACGCCAAGACCTACGAACAGCAGATCTTCAAGATTCTCGATCCAGCAAAAACCCTCGTTATGTTCAATTCGAGCTGGATGAACGAGATGGATGTCAGTGACCTGATCCAGTTGGCCGCGAAACACACGGTTGCCCGCATGCTGGAGCGTGATGATTTCAACAAGCGCTACGCGGGCGGCAAGCCGATTGCGATCCATGAATTTCTCTACCCGTTAATACAGGGTTATGACTCCGTGGCCATGAAGGCCGATGTCGAACTTGGCGGGACGGACCAGAAGTTCAACCTGCTGGTCGGGCGCCAGCTGCAGGAAGCACATGGCCAGAAACCACAGGTTGTACTGACTATGCCGATCCTCGAGGGCCTCGACGGCGTTCAGAAGATGTCGAAGTCGCTGAATAACTATATCAGCATTAATGATGCGCCGGATGATATGTTCGGCAAGCTCATGTCAATCTCGGATGAGCTGATGTGGCGGTATTTTGAATTACTCAGTTTCCGCCCACTGGATGAGATCGACCAATTCAAGCTTGATATTGAACAGGGCAAAAACCCGCGCGACATCAAGTTCCTGCTCGCAGAGGAGATTATCGAGCGTTTCCATGACCGTGCAGCGGCTGATCAGGCACGTGAGAATTTTATTGCCCGTTTCCAGAAGGGGGCTATGCCCGATGAGATGCCTGAGCATACCCTTACAGCTCAAGGTGACGGTTTCCCGATTGCAAACCTGTTAAAAGAAGCAGGTCTGACCAGTAGTACATCCGAATCAATGCGCATGATTAAACAGGGCGCGGTCAAGATTGATGGCGACAAGGTATCTGATAACAAGCTGCTTGTAGCCGTTGGTGCCGAGCATATTTTCCAGGTGGGTAAGCGCCGTTTTGCGAGGGTGACAGTCAATTAGTCAAAAAACATTATAACTTTATGGTATTTTTGACCGATACCTGTCCGATATCAGAATAAAGGTAGTTATAAACAGTCTATGCTTGTCTGGAAGCATACAGGCTAAACTATATATTCGAGCAGGAGTTTGGTGGTTATGGTCCCAACATCTATTGAGGCAGATACAGCAGTCTCATCTGGGGAACGTCTCAGGGAACTTGCCGAACTCAGTTTGACCCTTACAGGTGAGCCAGCCAGTATTTTCCGCCGTGTAGCGCAAATGATTGGCGAAATACTGGATGTACGCGTTGTCTGCCTGTCAGAAATCCGCGGTGATGAGCTCTACTTCATCAGTGTTTACGTTGACGGCAAGGTCATGCTCGATGCCGGTCATTGCCCTTTAAGTATTACTCCATGCGCAACAGTTGAATCGACCAAAGATTTACGTACCTACGAAAAAGTAATGGAGCTTTTTCCCGAGGCCACCTTCCTCAAGGAACACAACGCTCACACCTATTGCGGCTTCCCCGCTCTCGATGCGAATGGTGAAGTGCTTGCCGTGACCTGCCTGCTGGATGACAAGCCGCATGAGTTTACCCAGGAGGTCCAGGACTTACTACGCATCTTCGGTCAGCGAATTGCCTTTGAAATCGAGCGTAAACGCCAACTGAATGCACAGCTCAAGGCTGAGCAGGCATTGACGAAACGTGAACAGCATTATCGTCACCTGGTTGAAACAGCGCATGCAGTACCATGGACATTTGATTTGCATACGATGCGTTTCACGTATGTTGGGCCACAGGCAAAAACCGTCCTGGGCTACCCCGTAGACGACTGGTACGGCGAGGATTTCTGGCCCGAGCATATTCACCCGGAGGACCGGGATTGGGCAGTGAAATTCTGTATGACGTCGGCCGCGAATTGTGAGGACCATGATTTTGATTTTGAATACCGGATGATTGCAGCCGATGGGCGGGTGGTCTGGATCCGTGACAGTGTAAATGTGCTTGCAGATGATCATGGGCCTTACGAGATGCATGGCTTTATGTTTGATGTTACTGAACGCAAGGAGGTCGAAAAGGCCCTCAACAGTCTTGCGGAGATTGATGCAAGTAATGATATCCAGGAATTTTACCGTTTATGCGTGAGAAGCGTGGCACAAGTCTATGGCTGCCAGTACGCGTTTATCGGTTTGATCGCGGATGATGCACGCAGTCGTGTACAGACCCGGGCCGTATGGGCCGGGAGTGAACTTGCGGACAACTTCGAATATGAGCTTGAGGGTACGCCCTGTGCCGAGATTCTTGAGCAGACCTTGGAAATTGTTCCCCAAGGAGCAGCAGAAAAATATCCAGATGATGTATTACTCGCAGAGATGGGCGTAGAAAGTTATTTCGGTGCACCACTGGTGACGTCTGATGGTAAGACCATCGGTCTCGTATCGGTCATGGATACTAAACCAATGGAGCTGACACCGTGGATCCAGCCAGTGCTGGGGATGTTTGCCAACCGTATAGCTGCCGAGGTCGACCGCCATCACACAATGGAAGAGCTGGAATATCGTGTTGAAGAGCGTACCGGGCACCTCGTTGAAGCGCGCGAGGAAGCGCTTCGGGCCAATAATGCCAAATCGGAGTTCCTGTCCCGTATGAGTCATGAGTTGCGTACGCCACTCAATGCCGTCATCGGATTCGCACAGCTTCTTGAAATGAAGCTTGATGAACAACCCGAGCACCTGGAAAGTGTGAGCGAGATTATTGAGGGTGGTGAGCATTTATTGAAATTGATCGAAGAGGTGCTGGATTTATCTCGAATTGAGATGGGCACGATCATGATTCAGCCCGAAGTAATAGATATTTCAACAATTATCACAGAATCATTACGCTTTGTTCGGCCACAGGCAGATCAGCGCGGAATTTCTATCGAACATGCCAACACAGGGCCCATCATGGTCGTTGCCGACAAGGTGCGTCTCAAGGAGATACTGTTAAACCTGCTTTCGAATGCGGTTAAGTACAATAACGAAAACGGAAGGATAATTGTTGAGTATGACAAACATGATGAGTCGACCGCACGAATTGATGTAAGGGATACCGGACCTGGCCTGAACAGTGAGCAACTGGCCATGCTGTTTGAACCATTTTCCAGGTTGGGTGCAGAATATTCCGGCATCGAAGGTACCGGGATAGGACTGAGTATTGTCAAGAAGCTGGTCGAACTCATGGGGGGGGATATTACCGTTGACAGCATGGTCGGTAGAGGCACAAACTTCAGTATATTTCTGCCGTTAGCTGTAGAGGATTAATCACGAAGGCTGTGTGAGATTTAATGTTTTGTGATGTTGACAGCATACCCTTTTGGCATAAGATACTAATAGTAGTTCGCAGCGCATACTGGGCGGGAAGCTGTACAGAGGGAAGTGGAGACTATGAGCACGATCCTTATCGCAGATGATAATGAGCACAACAGGTACATTGCCCGTTTTCTGCTTGAGGACGCTGGGCACGAGGTTGTCCAGGTGGAAAATGGCGCAGAAGCGGTGACTGCCGCAAGTGATGCGAAATACGATCTTATCCTCATGGATATCCAGATGCCGGTCATGGATGGTATCGAGGCGACGCGGCAGATAAAGCAAGCAGACACCTCAATTCCTGTTATTGCATTGACAGCCAAGGCCATGCAGGGCGACCGTGAAGAGATTCTTGCAGCGGGTTGTGACGGCTACATTTCGAAGCCATTCGAGGTCGATGCGTTTGTCAGTGAGGTTGAGAAATTCATCGGAAACAGTAAATAAGCCGTATCCTGTTACGGTTGTATTCTTGTAAGAAAATTTTCCCCCACTTATGGCAATAATCCACTGGTAGATGATACTTTCTGGTATTCTTCATTAATATTAATATTTGCAATTATTTCAATTGGTTATAGATTCAGTCCCTGCCTTGAGAAGACCTGCGAAATAATATTTACTAATAACGTCCAAAAAAGTGTTGACGCACCTCTCACGCTGCGTATAATGCGCGCCTCTTCGAGACACACAGCAGGCCACACGGCCAGTCAGGACAGGGTGTTTCGGTCATTTAGGGATTGAATGACAACCGGTTACTCTGTATAGTAGCCGGCCCTTATCGGACGCACTCCGATATAGCTCTTTAACAATTAGATCAAAGTAATTTGTGTGGGCGCTTGCGTCGTAGATGGTTTTCACCATGAATCGATGTAAGCAACCAACCAAGTCAAACCTAAGTAATTTTTGTAATT
>Ga0316207_10000261_pt1 | contig 100226 bp, 81 predicted proteins | sample 6weekpyrite_MG_FD_204943 | JGI IMG/M metagenome (GOLD analysis project Ga0316207, IMG submission 204943) | Microbial mat bacterial communities from mineral coupon in-situ incubated in ocean water Damariscotta River, Maine, United States -... | ecosystem: Environmental > Aquatic > Marine >...
AATGTTTGTGGCACAAGAAATATGAAGCGGCTGGAAGTCTTACTCATCATTGCCGCCATGGCCCAATATCTGCTCTATTGGCTGGGGCTGGCAGTGAAAGAAGCAGGGAAACACTGGCAATATCAGGCAAATTCAATCAAGACCAGAAACATACTCTCCTGCCAGTTTATCGGATTACGGGCTTATAAGGATAAAAGGCTCAAACTCAATAAAAAACACTGGATAACCGCCCTAAATACCCTAAAATCACTTACGGAAAACCCCAATGCAAAATATTAAAAATTTCGTGGGGATACCTCAGGATACCTCAGGGTCAGAGTGAATTGATTTACTCTTTTGCTTATGCTATCCTTTATGCCTGATCAATAAATTAAAAGGATAGAGGTATGGCGCGGCTCTCTCGACTGGCTCTGGCGGATGTGCCTCAGCATGTGATCCAGCGTGGCAACAATCGTCAGGCAACATTCTTTGCGGACGAAGATTATGCGGTCTATCTGGACAGTCTGAAAAAATATGCCGATCAATATCAGGTTGCGGTACACGCTTATATTTTGATGACCAATCATGTGCATCTTCTGGTCACGCCAGCCACAAAAACCGGTGTCAGTCAGATGATGCAGTCTCTAGGGCGGGCTTATGTGCGTTATATTAATCAGGCCTATCAGCGTTCGGGGACTTTATGGGAAGGGCGGTATAAATCGACGCTCGTTGACAGTGAAAATTATTTATTACAGGTCAGCCGTTATATTGAACTTAACCCGGTAAGGGCAGGCATGGTTCAACATCCGGCAGATTACCCATGGTCGAGTTTTCGGGGGAATGCCCTGGATAAAAAGATTTCCTTACTGACCCCCCATCCATGTTATCATGCTTTAGGCAGAAGTGATGCAAAACGAAGAAAGGCTTATGCTTCCCTGTTTGACCATGACATGGAAAACCAGACAATCGAGGACATCCGGCAAACGACCAACAAAGGCTGGGTCCTCGGAGATGATAGATTTAAACAACAAATTGAGCAGACTCTAGGACGCAGAACGACACCAAAACCACGCGGGGGAGACCGAAAATCAAAGAAATATCGGGAAAGTTTGAAGAAACAATAAATCAATTTACTCTGACCCCATTGATTTGCTGACCCCATTGATTTGTGACCCCTTTGACGACCCCCTTGATCCTAAACTTAATTAACAATTTTGTTCTTTTGTCGCAAATTAGTTACGTTATATCTATAATATTTTGGGTTTCAATGAATAAAGAGTAATCTTTCCTTCATTTATAAAATATAAAAAATAGGGAAGATAATGAACAAATTTAACAGAATTGTAGCAGCAGGACTTGGCGTCTTTGCTGTTTCTTTTATTTTTAGCGTAAGTTCTATTGCGCACGACACAATACAGCACGCCATTGATAATCCCGCAAGACCAGAGACTGACCGGAAACGTGACGCGGTACGTAAGCCGGCTAAATTATTGAAATTTGTGGGTACATCAGAAGGCGATGTTGTTTTAGAAATGTTATCGGCTCGTGGATATTACGCGGAAATATTATCTAAGGCAGTTGGTTCCAAAGGTAAAGTCGACGCGCAAAATAATGCGGATTATAAAACATATACTAAAGATGAATTAGCAAAACGACTGGCCGTCGATGGGCGCATGGAGAATGTGACCGAACTTGTAGCCGAAGTTAATGAAATGGAGTTAGAAGCAAGTAAATATGACAGCATCTATCTTGTACAAAGATTTCATGATTTTTGGGATGTTGCGGACGGTGGTACAAAATTTAATGTTGAACGCACCTTGGCACAGTTCCATAAAGCATTAAAAGTGGACGGTACAATTGTAATCGTTGATCATGCGGCGGCGGACGGTGCACCATTATCTGTTGGAAATACGCTTCACCGTATTGCAAAAGATGCAGTTATAGCAGAATTAGCAAAAGGCGGTTTTGTATTGGAAGCAGAAGCTGATTTCTTGGCGAATGCCGAAGATGACGGTAGTGAAATTTCTCGCGGTACAACAAACCGAATGGTATTGAAATTTAAGAAAAAATAATTCTTTTGCCAGCTACTTTGACCTTAGTTGAATTACGGAATTACGGTGGAATTACGGTGACAGTTTACTTTTACCGCCGCCGATAGAAATAAAATATGTCTGGCCTTCCCCCCTTTGAAGGCCATCATATCTGCGTTATTATTGTTCTTTCAGCTTTGCCTGAGCCGCGGCCAGGCGGGCGATGGGGACGCGGTAGGGGGAACAGGATACGTAATCGAGGCCGATCTGGTGACAGAATTCAACCGAGGCCGGATCGCCGCCATGTTCGCCGCATATGCCGAGCTTAAGGTCAGGGCGGGTGGCCCGTCCCCGCTCCACCCCGATTTTCACCAGCTCACCAACACCGGCCTGATCAATGGAAACAAAGGGGTCCTGCTCAAAAATTTCCTGATGAATATAATCTTCGAGGAAACCTGCGCTATCATCCCGGCTGATGCCATAGGTGGTCTGGGTCAGGTCATTGGTGCCAAAGCTGAAAAATTCCGCCGCATGGGCAATTTCACCGGCCTGCAGTGCCGCGCGTGGCAATTCGATCATGGTGCCCACCATATAGGTGAGCGACGTGTCCGAAGCGGCAATAATATCATCGGCGATTTTTGAGACTTTGTCTTTGAGGATTTCCAATTCCTTGCGACTGCCCACCAGCGGGATCATAATTTCCGGAATGATGGCTTCCCCATGACCCTTGGATACCTCCAGCGCAGCTTCGATAATGGCCCGGGCCTGCATTTCATAAATCTCGGGATAACTGATGCCAAGGCGACAACCGCGATGGCCGAGCATGGGGTTAAATTCATGCAATTCACTGGCGCGGCGTTTCAATTGTTCCACCGGCGCATGCATGGCCATGGCCACCGCATCAAAATCTTCTTCCTTATGAGGCAGGAATTCATGCAAAGGCGGGTCGAGAAGACGCACTGTCACCGGAAGACCGCGCATGATGGTGAACAGGTCAATAAAATCCTGTTTCTGAACCGGCAGCAGTTTTTCCAGTGCCGCCTCACGGCCATCCTTGTCTTCGGATAAAATCATCTGGCGTACGTTGATAATACGTTCCGCCTCAAAAAACATATGTTCGGTGCGGCAAAGTCCAATACCCTCTGCGCCAAATTCACGGGCTGTGGTGGCATCAAGCGGCGTTTCCGCATTTGAGCGCACTTTTAATTTGCGTATTTTATCGGCCCAGGACATCAGCGTATTAAAATCACCGCTCAGTTCCGGCTGAATGGTGGGCACTTCACCCGCCATCACCTCACCCGTGGCGCCGTCAATGGTGAGCACTTCATGGTTTTTAACCGTACGACCCAGAACCGTGATCACGCCTTTATTCATGTCAATATGAAGCGATCCCGCCCCCGATACACAGGGACGACCCATGCCACGCGCCACAACGGCGGCGTGTGATGTCATGCCGCCACGGCTGGTAAGAATGCCTTTGGCCGCATGCATGCCATGTATATCTTCCGGGCTGGTTTCCTGACGCACCAAAATCACATCCTTGCCTTCACCCGCCAGGCTTTCCGCTTCATCTGCGGTAAAGACCACAATACCACTTGCGGCACCGGGGGATGCGGGAAGGCCCGTGGTCAACACGTCCCTTGGGGCTTCAGGGTCCAGGGTCGGGTGCAAAAGCTGATCCAGCGCCATCGGTTCAATGCGTAAGATGGCTTCTTCTTCGGTGATAATGCCCGCCTCGGCCATATCAACGGCAATTTTAAGCGCCGCTTTGGCCGTGCGTTTGCCCGAACGGGTCTGCAAAATCCAGAGCTTGCCCTGCTGCACCGTAAATTCAATGTCCTGCATATCGCGGTAATGGGCTTCGAGTTTGACAAACACGTCCGCAAGCTCGGCAAAAACCACGGGCATGCTTTCTTCCATGGACGGTTTATCAGAACCGGCATTTTCCCGCGCCACTTTGGTCAGGTTTTGCGGTGTGCGGATGCCCGCCACCACATCTTCACCCTGGGCATTAATCAGATATTCGCCGTAATATGCATTCTCTCCGGTGGACGGGTCGCGGGTGAAAGTCACCCCGGTGGCGCTGTCTTCGCCCATATTGCCAAAGACCATGCTTTGTACATTCACCGCAGTGCCCCAGGTGCCGGGGATATTATGCAGACGGCGGTAGGTTTTGGCCCGGTCAATCATCCAGGAACCAAAGACCGCGTCGATGGCGCCCCAGAGCTGTTCATTCACATCCTGTGGGAATGGGCGGCCCAATTCTTCTTCAGCCTTGGTTTTAAAAGCCTCGGATATTTCCATCCAGTCTTCCGCATCCATATCCGTGTCGAGCATATAGCCCTTTTCGTCCTTGTGAATGTCCAGAAGTTCTTCAAACAGATAATGTTCAACCCCCAGCACCACATCCGAATACATCTGAATGAAACGGCGGTAACTGTCATAGGCAAAACGTTCATCGCCGCTTTGTTTGGCGAGTGCTTTTACGGTCTCATCATTCAGACCAAGGTTCAAAACCGTATCCATCATGCCGGGCATGCTGACCCGCGCGCCCGAACGCACCGATACCAGCAGCGGTTTTTCCCCGTCACCAAATTTGGCACCCACCGTGTCTTCAATGGCTTTGAGAGAGGATGCGACCTGTGCCGCCAAATCTTCGGGATAGGATTGGTCATTATCATAATAGGCGGTACAGACTTCGGTGGTCAGGGTAAATCCGGGCGGTACCGGCAGGCCCAGATTGGACATTTCCGCCAGATTGGCCCCCTTGCCGCCCAAAAGGTTCTTCATGGTGGCATCGCCCTCTGCTTTGCCGTCACCGAATGTGTAAACCCATTTTGTCATGGTAAAATAACCCTGTTATTTAATAATAAAACCAGCCCCAAAATCACCTTAACCCTCAACCATTGAAAAAATGGTAACGCGGTTCATTGTTGTGCGAATATGGGACAAGAGCCGCAGACGGTTGTCCCGTTCGGCCTTATCTTCACTGTTGACCGTCACCTTGTCAAAAAAAGCATCAATGGCGGGGCGTAATGTGGAAAGATGGGTCATGGCCAGAGCGAAATCTTCCGCCGCCAATGCTGTTCCCGCCGCTTCCGCGACCCTGTTCAATTGACCGAACAAATCCTTTTCTTCCGGAAGAGACAAAAGATTTTCAGCCACCGCCTGATCATAAGCGGCCTTGTCTTTCTTTTCTTCAATGCGCAGAATATTGACAGCCCGTTTATATCCCGCCAACAGGTTAACCCCATCATCCGTATCCAACAATCCTTGCAAAGCATTCACCCGCGCCAGAAGACGTACCAAATCATCTTCGCCACGAAGAGCAAGGACAGAAGAAATTAAATCATGCCGCACCCCTTCACCTTTAAGATGAACCTTGAGACGGTCAGCAAAGAAATCGAAGAGATTAGAACTAATATCAATATGAGAAACATCTTCCGGATTTGAATTTACCTTCATCCGTTCTTCAATGGTTCTATTATTATATTCCAAACAATGAATAGAATGAGCCTTTGCCCCTAAATCATGCAAACCGATACGTAATTTATTTTCGACAATCAAACGAATAACGCCTAGGGCCGCTCTACGTAAAGCAAAGGGGTCTTTAGAACCTGTTGGTTTTTCATTTATGGAAAAAAAACATCCCAATGTATCCAGTTTTTCTGCCAAAGCCACGGCAATAGAGACCGGATCGGACGGACAAATATCGCTGGGGCCTTTGGGGGCATAATGGTCGGCGATGGCACCCGCCACGGCGGCATTTTCGCCCTGTTTTTCGGCATAATATTTTCCGATCAGACCTTGCAGGTCGGCAAATTCACCCACCATGCCCGTGACCAGATCAGCCTTGCACAAAAGGGCCGCACGTTGGGCCTGTGCCACATCGGCGCCAATTTTTTCGGCGATATAGCCGGATAATTTTACCAGTCTTTTCACCCGGTCCCCCACCGTGCCCAGTTTGGCATGGAAGACAATATTATCCAGCGCTGGCAGACGATCATCCAAACGGCTCTTCAAATCCTGATCCCAGAAGAATTTGGTATCGGCCAGACGGGCGCGCAGCACCCGTTCGTTGCCGTCAATAATCTTCGCACCCTGATCTTTGGTCTTCATATTGGAAACAAAGATAAAGCGGTTGGTCAGCTTGTCATCCCCATCCACCACGGCACCATCCACCACGGAAAAATATTTCTGGTGGCTTTTCATGGCACTGGTGAGGGCCTCATGCGGCACCTCAAGGAATTCCTTGTCAAATTCCCCCATCAGGACCACGGGATATTCCGCAAGGCCGGACACTTCATCCAGCAAAGCTTCATCTTCAAGCAGTTTTAACCCGGCTTTTTCTGCCAGACCCCTGGCCTGTTCCGCGATCAGGCTTTTTCGTTCCTGCCGGTCCAGAACCACATAACTTTGTTTAAGTCGGTCCTGATAATCTTCAAAAGAAGACACCTTGAAAGTGGCGGGGGAAAGGAAACGATGCCCCTGTGTCATATTGGATGATCGGATACCATCACCCAGGTCCAGCGGGATAACCTCCCCATCCAACAGACAGAGCATGGAATGCAGGGGCCGCACCCAACGCAGAGCTTTATCACCCCAGCGTTGTGACTTGGGCCATGGGAAAGTGCGGATTACTTCGGGAAGAAAATCCCCGATCACATCTGCTGTGGCCCGGCCCTTACGTTCAATCACCGCATACAGAAAGGTGCCTTTTTTCTCTTCCCGGACTTCCACCTGATCCCGGCTGACACCGGCGCCTTTGAGAAAACCTTCAATGGCTTTTTCCGGCGCGTCGGCGCGGGGGCCGCGACGTTCTTCGGAAACATCCGGCTGTTCGCTTGCCAGACCCTCAACATGCAGCGTCAGTCGGCGCACGGTCACATAGGGGGTGGCCTTGTCAAAGGACAGTCCGGCTTCTTTCAACTTGCCCGTCACCAGACGCGCCAGATCATCGGCGGCCTTTTTCTGCATGCGGGCGGGGATTTCTTCGGAAAATAACTCAAGTAATAGTTCAGACATTTTCCGGCCCTTCGCCAATAGAATTGAGATAAGCTTCACAGCAGGCTTTGGCCAATGTGCGCACCCGCCCGATATAGGCGGCGCGTTCGGTGACACTGATCACCCCGCGCGCGTCCAGCAGGTTAAAAGCGTGGGAGGCCTTGATACATTGATCATAGGCCGGGAAAGGATAAAATTTTCCGTCTTCCTGACCCTGCGCCAGAATTAATTTACATTCCTTTTCCGCATCGGCGAAATGCTGAAACAATCTTTCCGTGTCGGCAATTTCAAAATTATAAGCGGAATATTCTTTTTCGGTTTGCAGGAAAATATCGCCGTATTTGACCCCGCCTTCCCCTTCGGGAAGACCGTTCCAGTCCAGGTCATAGACATTGTCCACGCCCTGAATATACATGGCCAGACGTTCCAGTCCATAGGTCAGCTCCCCCGTCACCGGGCGACAGTCAAAACCGCCCACCTGCTGAAAATAGGTGAACTGGCTCACTTCCATACCATCACACCATACTTCCCAGCCCAGTCCCCATGCGCCCAGCGTCGGGCTTTCCCAGTCATCTTCCACAAAACGAATATCATGCTCGGCAATATTAATGCCCAGCACTTCTAGGCTTTTCAGGTAAAGTTCCTGAATATTATCCGGGGAGGGTTTGAGGATGGCCTGAAACTGATAATAATGCTGCAAACGGTTGGGGTTTTCACCATAGCGTCCGTCCGTGGGTCGTCTGCAGGGCTGTACATAAGCCGCATTCCACGGCTTCGATCCCAGACAGCGCAGGGTGGTGGCCGGGTGAAAGGTTCCCGCCCCCACTTCCATATCATAGGGTTGCAGGATAACGCAGCCCTGATCCGCCCAATATCGCTGAAGTCTCAGGATAAGATTCTGGAAACAATTTTCGTTCAGCGTCCTGCTACCCATCGGTTTTTATCTCTCTTAAGAATACCCGCATTTATCCCCAAAGGAACTAACCCAGAGGCCAGTTCCCGTCAAGGATTGATTCACTTTCACAGATAATTTTACCCATGTATGGATAATTTTACGAATAATATTCACTCGGCCCGAAATCCGGCCCGCTTATAATCCAAACCGCCCCCATTCGGACCGTGTTTCCAGGGTGGAAAGAATTTCTTCGGCAATCGGTTTTCTGCGGGACGTGATGCCCAGCAAACCCTTGACAAAGCCTTTTTCTTCTTTGATATGTTTAAATTTGGTCTTGTCACCATATTTTTCCCGCATGACCGAACGCAAATCCCCGACCCCGTCAACCAGGCCCAGTTTCACGGCTTCATCCCCGGTCCAGAATTTGCCGGAAAACATAACTTTCTGGGTGCCTTTTAATTTATCACCCCGGCGTTCCTTGACCAGACCTTTAAAGAAGTCATGAATGTCTTTTTGAATTTCCTTAATAAATTCAATGTCTTTCTTCACTTCCGGTTTAAAGGGATCCAAAATGGATTTGCTTTCGCCCGAGGTATAGACCCGCCGTTCCACACCCAGCTTTTCAATAGCCCCCACATAACCAAAACCCGCGGAAATAACGCCGATGCTGCCGACGATGGAGGCCGTACTGGCGTATATTTCATCACCCGCCAGCGAAATCAGATAACCGCCCGATGCCGCCACATCTTCGGCAAAGGCAAAAACCGGGATTTTCTTTTCTTCGGACAGGGCACGAATGCGGCGCATGATCAGTTCACTTTGCACCGGGGAGCCACCCGGTGAATTGATGGCAAGGGCCACCGCCTTCACATTATAGACATCAAATGCCTGATCAATTTCATCTTCCACCCCGGCCAGATTAAGGGCGCTGTTAAAACGCCCGGCGGTGCCGATCACCCCTTCCAATGGCAGGACGGCCACCACCGGTGTGGGGTTTTGAAACAGCGGCAAAGGAATGCCCCCAAGAATTTTTCTGATTTTTGTCAGCATTTAAAATCTCTTTTTAAAAAATTAAAGTCCATTTTGAATTGATGTTATTATATTTCAAGGGCCGCACCATGACGTAATATTGCCTCAGCCCTTTGGCTAAAGTCTCCATCTGATTTATGCACAACCAGACCCTTTTTCAAGCTTAAAGGGCCCTTGCCCCCCTTACGTGCGCGGATAATCACCCGTTTCGCCGCTTTTTGATCATCCGGCCATAAGGGGAAGATGGTAATATCCCCTGCCTTTTCGGTGAGAGCCGCGATAATATCATCCATGCGATCCGCCCGGTGCACAAGACTTAAATAACCCAGTGGCCGCAGCATCCTCAAACAATATCCGACCCAGTCTTTCAGAATAACATGATGATCCATATGGGCGCGTTTTTTGGTTTCAAACGGCGATGCGGTGGCGTGACCATTTTCCAGATAAGGCGGGTTGGAAACCACATGATGATAACTGTTGGGTTCAAGTTCCCCTGGCGGGTCTGATATGTCCCCCTGATAATAGGAAATGATTTTTTCAAAACCATTATGGGCGGCATTCTGACGCGCCGCGCGGATCAATTCACTTTGCAGTTCAAGGCCTACCAATGACTTTTCGGCAAGCTCATCCCGCTTTCGGGCGGCAAAACAACTTAAAATGCCGCCGCTGCCCGCCCCCAGGTCCAGCATCTTTTCCCCCTTTTTCAGTCCAAGACTGGCCGCGAGAAAAACCGTATCGGTGGAAATCCGATAGCCCACTTCCGGTTGATGCAGTTGAATTTTTCCCCCAAGGAAATCATCCAGTGTAAAATTACCCTCTGATTTCATGCCTAAACCAGCCCTTTTACAAAATCCATCTCATCCGCGAGGCCGGCTTCGCGAATCAACCGCACGGCTTTTGCGATATATTTTTCTTCGACCATGACCCTTTGGCCGATGCCCATAATACCGCCGCCCAAAAGGCTGGCTTCGCTGCCCAATATTACATAAGCCACCCCGGCCCCGTCAAAAAGCGCGGAAATCCTTGAAATCAGGGCGGCATTATCCGTTGCGAAAATTTCGATCACGTCATTTTTATCCATATACAGCCCCCCTTCATTCAACTTTACTTGACCTTTGCAGAGGGCTCAGACTATTTTGCCTTAACTTTTACGGCTTTCACTGAAAGCCATTTAGATATAGTGTAGCTTGCGTATAAAACAAATCACTATTATCCGGAAATTAAATTTCAAGACGGGATGACATCGTGGGTGTTGTAATATCATTTGAAGAGGAACAATCCAAAGCCAATACGGCTCTGGCGAAACTTCAGGCGCTGGTCAAGGACGATATGTCCAAGGTCAACCAGACCATCATCCATAAAATGCAAAGCCCCGTGGCCCTGATCCCGCAACTGGCCGGACATCTCATTGCCTCCGGTGGCAAAAGACTGCGCCCCATGCTCACCCTCGCCGCCACCCGCCTTTGCGGGTATGAGGGCGAACGCCATGTGGAACTGGCGGCCTGTGTTGAATTTATTCATTCCGCCACCCTGCTGCATGACGATGTGGTGGACGAAAGCGATCTGAGACGTGGGCAGGATACGGCCAACGCTCTTTGGGGCAACAAGGCCAGCGTGCTGGTGGGTGACTTTCTGTTCAGCCGCTCTTTCGAACTGATGGTGGCCGATGGTTCCCTCAAGGTTCTGGCCATCCTTTCCAATGCCTCATCCGTCATTGCCGAAGGCGAAGTATTACAGCTGATCACCGCCAATGATATGGACACGACCGAAGATGCCTATATGGACGTGATTGTGGCCAAAACCGCGGCCCTGTTTGCCGCCGCCTGCGAAATTGGCGCCGTGATTGCCGAACGCCCCAGTGCCGAGGCCGAAGCTTTACAAAGCTATGGCCGTAACCTTGGTATTGTCTTTCAGTTGATTGACGATGTGCTGGATTTTTCGGCGGAACAGGAAAAGCTCGGCAAATCCGTTGGTGATGATTTCCGCGAAGGCAAGGTGACGTTGCCACTGGTACTGGCCTTTCGCCGGGGTTGTGAGGAAGAGCGTGATTTCTGGCGCCGGACCATCGAGAACCTTGACCAGAAGGACGGCGACATCGAACATGCCATCGGCCTTATGAATAAACATAACGCCCTAAGCGACAGCATCGAACGGGCACGCCATTATGGTTCCATCGCCAAGGATGCGCTGGCCATTTTCCCGGACAATGATACCCGTAAAGCCCTGATCGGCATTGTGGATTTCTGCATCAACCGGGCTTATTAAGTTATTTCATAATAATCTTGCGCATCCGGTGAACCCCCCAGAAAACGGTCCCCAATATCACCGGTGCACTAAGCCCGGTGACCAGCGTGGCGTTAATATTGGGCAGCACTTCTGATGCGGCCTTGGCAATGATATTGATGATCGCCAGCGCATAATAGCTGATGGCCACCACCGACAGGCCCTCCACCGTCTGTTGCAGACGCAATTGCAAATTGGCGCGCCGGTCCATGGAAATCAGCAATTCTTTATTCTGGGCCTGAAGCGTCGTATTGATGCGCGCCTGCAACAGGTTCGAGGCCCTGTTCACCCGCCGCGACAGGATGGCAATACGGTCATCCATGGATTCCACGGTACGCATGGCCGGGGCCAGACGACGATCCATGAAGCTTGAGATACGCTGAATGCCCTCAATCCGTTTTTCCTTGATGTCTTCCACCCGTTTACGCACCAGGGCATAATAGGCTTTTGAGGCATTAAAACGAAAAGAGGTTTCGGCCGACAATTGTTCCACCGCAGCCGCCAGCCGGGTCAGGGTCTCCAACAATTTCTGTTCTTCCAGAGGGTCATAGACATTGACCATCTTGCGCACATTTTCCAGCAATTCCTGCTCAATCACCCCTGTCTTCTGGCCCACGGAAACGGTGAGCGGCATGGACAGCAAAGACATTAGACGATAGGTTTCAATTTCCATCAGACGCTGAATAACCCGTCCGGCCTGACGGGGGTTCATGGAAATATCATTGACCAGAATGCGGGAAAAACCATCGCCGTGAACCTGAAAATCCGTCCAGGCGGAAGCGGATTCTTCAGACAGCATGGCTCCGACAATGGCATTGGTGCCAAAAATATTGGTTATCTGTTCTTTGTCAAACTGATCCCCTTCTTCCCCCTTATTGAGGTAAAGGTGAATACCCACCAGCATTTCGCCCGGAATATTTTTCAGCCATAATTCGGGAACCACAGAAAGGGCCGTATCCTCAAAAGGCATTTTCCCTTTGCCTTCGCGGATAAAGGTATAACTGCTGAACTCCGTATGCCGTTCCCATTTCAAACGGAAGGTGCCAAAATCCTCAATCTGATGAAAAGCATCCCGGTCCGAGACCTTTTTGCCAAAATGCTCATAAAGATGCTCAAGGTAAGCCCGTTCCTTCTCCACACTGACCTTGGCGGAACCACTGCCGTGCAACACCGCAATATGGGTACAGCGCGACGGGCTGTTGATCACCACAAATGGGCGGCTGTGAACCTCATTATTCAACAATATCCGTTCCGGAAACTCATTGATGGTGATAGAGGATACATTCATGGGGTTTCGCCTTTTGCCTTTTATTCTTCGGATAAATAGCCTTATACCAAAAGAATATGCCATTAATCATAAGGACAATATGATTAATGAGGACAAAAGGAAATAAAAAAGCTTGATAGCGGCGTGAAATTTTTAAGACAGGCCGCTACAATCCTGATCTAAATCTGTTCCAAAGCCTGTTCAATATCCGACAAAATGTCAGACGCGGTCTCTAAACCGGCGGAAATACGCACCAAACCTTCGGTAATGCCAAACCGCTCCCTTTCCTCAGGGCTATAAGGTGAATGGGTCATGGAGGCGGGATGTTCCACCAAAGTTTCCGCATCCCCTAGGCTCACGGCAATTTTGCACATTTTCAGGCTGTTGATAAATTTAAGGCCCGCCTCATGACCGCCTTTGAGTTCGAAGGCAATCATGCCGCCCGACCGGCGCATCTGTTTTTTGGCCAGCTCATATTGTTCAAAAGACGGCAAGCCGGGAAAGAATACAGTGTCCACCCTGGAATTTTTTTCCAGCAATTCGGCGATCTTTTCCGCATTGTCACAATGGCGTTCCATCCTCAGTTCCAATGTCTTCAACCCGCGGGTAATCAGGAAAGCATTCATGGGGGACAACACCGCACCGGTCATATCTTTCAGGCCCACATAACGAATTTGTTCCATATCCTCGGCACTGGACAGAACAACACCCGCCATCAGATCACCATGACCGCCCAGATATTTAGTGGCCGAATGCACCACGATATCGGCACCAAGCCTGATTGGGTTTTGCAGGTAAGGTGTGCAATAGGTATTATCCACCACCACCCGTGCGCCAACGCTGTGGGCAACTTCCGAAATACGGGCAATATCCACCAGACGCATATTGGGATTGGCCGGTGTTTCAAAATAAACGATTTTACATTTATCATTAATTTCACGGGACAGGTTTTCAGGGTCCCGCATATCCACATGGCGAACCTTGACACCAAATTTGCTCAGCCCGTGACGGAAATAGGCAAAGGTACAGCCATATAAAGTCTCATCCACCAATATTTCATCCCCCGGCTCCACAAAAGGCCAGAAAACGCTGGTAATCGCCCCCATGCCGGAGGCCGTGGTCATGCAGGCCTCGGCCCCTTCCAGATCCGCCAGACGTGCTTCCAGCTCATTCAGTGTCGGGTTGCCCAGGCGGGTATAGATATATCCCCCCTCTTCCCCGGCAAAACGCGCACCGCCCTGCTCGGCATTTTCAAAAGAAAAGGTGGAGGTCATATAGATGGGGGATGTCAAGGCACCATATGGATCGGCTTTCGCCATCTGATCCTGTGCCTTGTGAATGGCCCGTGTTGAAAATCCCCATTTATTCTTATCTTTAGGTGACATATCTGCTCTCATTATTTACTGTTATCCTGACATGAAACAATCATAAGCATGTAACAGTAAAAATTACGCAAAATTTCAATATGTTAAAAAATATAAAGACAAAAAATCTTAAAAGAGAAAAGAATACACATGGATTCGCTGGAATTTAATAAAAATTTTTCTCCTGAATATGGCAAGGTGACACAGATTTCACCCCTGATCCGGCGAATCGTGGCCCATAATCCCTCACCTTTCACCTTTTATGGCACCGGCACCTATATCATTGGTACGGATGAAGTGGCCGTCATTGACCCCGGCCCCGCCATGCCTTCGCATATGCACGCCATGGAAAAGGCCCTGAAGGGGCTGAAAGTAAGCCATATTCTGGTAACGCATAATCATATGGACCATTCCCCCGCCGCCCATCCCCTGAAGCTGATGACCGGGGCCGATATTTATGCCTATGACACATCCCATATGAGCCTGTCTCCCACGGCGGTTGAAGAAGGACGGGATACGGATTTTAAACCGGACCATATCTTGAAAGACGGAGACCTTATAAAAGGCCCGGACTGGGACATGGATGTGGTCCATACCCCGGGCCATTTGTCCAACCACCTGTGTTTTGCCCTGAGGCAGGAAAAGGCGTTATTTTGCGGCGATCATGTGATGGGCTGGGCCACCTCTGTGGTGGTGCCGCCCGACGGCAATATGAAAGACTATCTGAAAAGCCTTGAAAAACTGCTCCACCGGGATGATGAGATTTATTATCCCACCCACGGCAACCCCATCCATGAACCGCTGGATTTTGTCCGCGCCCTGATCAAGCATCGCCACGGCCGTGAAAGACAGATTATGGATTGTATCAAAACCGGCTCCCAGAGCATTGATCAGATGATTGAGCTTATGTATAGCGACGTTCCCACCTATCTACACCCCGCCGCCGCCAGCTCCCTCACCGCCCATCTGATCCATATGAGCGAGGATGGCCGCATCACCTGTGAGGGTAAAATCACCAGAGAAACAATTTTCAGCCTGAAAGAATAAAGGAAAGAAAATGCCCGCCTTATTTAGAATATTTACGGTTTTTATAATTTTAGCGGGCAGCCTTTCAGCCCATGGGGCAGAACATTATGACCTGATCATTCGCGGCGGCATGCTCTATGACGGCAGTGGAACTGCGCCCCAAAAGGCGGACATCGCCATACGCGGGGACAGGATTGCCGCCATTGGCTCTCTGGCGCAGGACACCGCAGAGCGCATGGTCCATGCGCAGGGCAAGGCGGTGGCGCCGGGTTTTATCAACATGCTCAGCTGGGCGCCCATATCCTTATTAAAAGACGGGCGCGGGCTCAGCGATCTGTTGCAGGGGGTGACGCTGGAAATATTTGGTGAAGGCATGAGCATGGGGCCGATTACCGAGCAGATGGTGACGACTTTTGAGGACCCTGCCCTGGTAAAATGGCGTTCTCTGGGTGAATATCTCGACCATGCTGTGGCCAAAGGCATTTCCCCCAATATCGCGTCATTTGTGGGGGCGTCCACCCTGCGGGTACATGTGATTGGCCGTGAAGACCGCGCCCCCACAGCAGAAGAATTGGAAAAAATGCAAAAACTGGTGCGGGAAGCCATGGAAGAAGGTGCGCTTGGCATCGGCTCATCGCTCATCTATGCTCCGGCCTTTTTTGCCGATACGGATGAATTAATCGCCCTTGCCAAGGTCGCGGCAGATTATGGCGGCTCTTATATTTCCCACATGCGCAGTGAAGGCAACGGCATTGAAAAAGCGGTGGATGAATTGATTACCATCGCCCGCAAGGCTCAGTTGCCTGCGGAAATCTACCATTTGAAATTTGCCGGAAAAGACAATTGGCACAAATTTGATGCCATTATTGAAAAGATCGAAGCCGCACGCGCAGAAGGCCTGAAGATCACCGCCGATATGTATACCTATACGGCGGGTTCCACCGGCCTCAATGCCACCATGCCGCCCTGGGCATTGGACGGGGGGTATAAAGCCCTGTTCAAACGACTGGCTGATCCTGCCGAGCGGGCCAAAATCAGGACAGCCATGCTGAGCCCTTCGGATGACTGGGAAAATTTCTACCTTGCCAGTGGCCCGGACAAGATCATGGTGGCGGGTTTTAAAAATCCTGACCTGAGACATTATGTGGGCAAAAGCATCGCCGAAATTTCAGCCCTGCGCGCCACCGACCCCACCGACACCATCATGGATTTAATTTTAGAGGATAAAAGCCGGGTGGAAACGGTCTATTTCCTCATGTCCGAAGAAAATATCCGCCGCAAGATCAAGCTGCCCTGGGTGAGCTTTGGCTCCGATGCCGAGGCCCTGTCCGCCAGCGGCGATGACCTCAAGGCCCAGCCCCACCCCAGAACCTACGGCAATTTTGCCCGCCTGCTGGGCAAATATGTGCGGGAAGAAAAAGTCATTTCTCTGGCCGAGGCCATTCGCCGCCTGACCAGCCTGCCCGCCAGCAATCTTAACCTCAAAAGCCGGGGCAAATTGGCGCAGGGTTATTTCGCCGATATTGTGATCTTTGATCCTGAGACAATCGCCGACAAGGCCCGTTTTGCCAATCCCCATCAATTGTCCATCGGCATGGAACATGTATTTGTCAACGGCACCCAGGTGATCCGGCAGGGCCAGCACACCGGCGCTATGCCCGGCCGGGTGGTGCGGGGGCCGGGCTGGAAACCCTGATATAAACTTTTCTTTTGTTCTTGCTTTGTTCTCACCGGAGGCCTATACTCTCTCCCCAGAAGAAAGTATGTACATGCCCCACACATCCGACATTTCCGCCATCCTTGACATTCCCAAGGGCGTGCGCTGGCTTTACCTTGATCTCAATAGTTATTTCGCCAGTGTTGAACAACAGATGCAACCGCATCTGCGCGGCAGGCCGGTGGCGGTGGTGCCCATGGCGGGTACTGACAGCACCTGTGCCATTGCCGCCAGTTATGAGGCCAAGGCTTATGGCATCAAGACCGGCACCATGATTTATGAGGCCAAGAAAATCTGCCCGTCCTTGCAGATTGTGCCCGCCCGCCATGATAGATATGTGGATTATCATCACCGCATCATGGAAGAGATTGAACATCATATTCCCCTGGATAAAGTCTGTTCCATTGATGAGGTCGCCTGCAGGCTCACCGGCCCCCAATGCGAAGTGGATGTGGCTTTTGCCCTGGCCCGGCGCATCAAAAAGGGCATTCATGACAATGTGGGAAAATACCTCAGAAGTTCCATCGGTATCGCCCCCAACCGTTTTCTGTCAAAAGTGGCCAGCAACTTACAAAAACCGGACGGGCTGACCATATTGGAGGGCGAAGACCTGCCCGAACGGCTGCGGCATCTGAAACTCCGGGACCTGCCGGGCATTGGCCATAATATGGAACGGCGGCTGAGCGCGGCGGGCATTACCGACCTGATCAGCTTCTGGAATATTGCCCCCAAACATGCCCGCAGCATCTGGGGCGGTGTTCAGGGGGAACGGTTCTGGTACGCGCTGCACGGGGTTGAGGTGGGGGAACCACCGGAAAATGACCGCCATACGGTGGGCCACAGCCATGTGCTGGCCCCGGAAATGCGCCCGCCCGAAAAAGCCCGGATCATCGCCCGCCGCCTCACCACCAAGGCCGTCAGCCGCATGCGCCGTATTGAATACAGGGCGGAGGTTTTTAATCTTTATGTGCGTTATCCAAATGTGCGTTATCCAAAAAACAGCCCGAAACGGGGCTGGAACCAGATGATCAAAATCCCCCCGGCACAGGATAATTTTTCTTTCCTGCGCGCCCTGAATATTCTCTGGGATCAGATGATCCGGGATGACAGCCCCCGTCAGATCAAGCAGATTTCCATCAGTCTTTACGGCCTGACCAAAGAAAGCGATATTATGCCCGATATGTTCGCGGGTCTGGATGATCCGGTGGAACGCCAGCAGCAGAAATATTCCCGCCTGTCCCGTGCCATGGACGCGGTGAATCAGAAATGGGGGCTGGATACCATTATGCTGGGCAGCCTGCCTGCGCCCGCATCACGCTTTAGCGGCACCAAGATTGCCTTCACCCGAATTCCCGAAAAAGCGGAATTCAAAGAATAGAGGCTATGGTCTCACACAAAGATTAATCTCCTTGCCAATCTTGAATGGAAGGGGTAAATCTCCATTTATAAACTATATACAAATTATACGGGATGCAGGATGTCTATACCGCTGAACAAACCACTATCGGACACAGACGAAGCCCTGATCGAAGAGATCAACCGCCTTCGCAAGGAAAAGAATGCAATCATTCTGGCCCATTATTATCAGGACGGAAAAATTCAGGACCTGGCGGATTTTGTCGGCGACAGTCTGGACCTGTCGCGTAAAGCTGCCTCCACCGACGCGGATGTGATTGTTTTTTGCGGCGTGAAATTCATGGCGGAAGTGGCTAAAATCCTCAGCCCTGAAAAAACAGTGGTTCTGCCCGATATGGCAGCGGGATGTTCCTTGGAAGACAGTTGTCCGGCCGATGAATTTGCCGCCTTTCGCGCCAAATATCCCGATCACCTGTCCCTCACCTATATCAATTGTTCGGCGGCGGTGAAGGCCCATTCGGACATCATCATCACCTCTTCCAATGCCCGTCATATCATTGACCAGGTCCCCGAAGACCAGCCGATCTTGCTGGCCCCGGACATGCATCTGGGCGGTTATCTGGCCAAGGAAACCGGACGGGACATGGTATTGTGGCCCGGCAGTTGTATTGTGCATGAACAATTTTCGGAAAAAGAGCTGATCAAGCTCAAGGCTCAGCATCCTGACGCACCTGTGGCCGCCCATCCCGAATGTCCCGAACATATTTTGCGCCATGCCCATCATGTGGGCTCCACTTCCTCCATTTTGAAATATGTGCAGGACGGCGAAGCCGATACCTATATCATCGCCACCGAACCCGGCATTATTCATCAGATGCAGAAATCCTCACCGGAAAAAACCTTCATCGGTGCGCCGGGCATGGACGGGGAATGCAATTGTAATCAATGTCCGTTTATGGCCCTCAACACCCTGGAAAAGCTGCGCAATTGTTTGCGGGATTTAAGCCCCGCGATCGAAATGGATGAAGAAGAGCGCCTTAAGGCATTGGCACCGCTTGAAAAAATGCTGGAAATGTCGCCGCCCATGGCCCAAAATCGTCCGCCCAAATCCGGACGGGCCTACTGATATGAGCGAAATGCCCCTGTATAAGGAAGAAATGCGCACCTTCATTAAAAATGCGCTGGATGAAGATGTGGGGCGCGGCGACCTGACCAGTCAGGCGATCATTCCCGCCGATCAGAAACTTTCCGCCGCCATGGTGGCGCGGGAAAATATGGTGATTGCGGGCATGTTTCTGGCCACAGAAGTGATCAAGACCTGTGATCCCGGCGCGGTGATAGAGGTGTTGGCCGCCGATGGCCTCGAAGTGATGGCGGGCAGCACGATTTTGAAAGTGACGGGCAATGCGCGAAAATTGCTGACGGCGGAACGGACGGCGCTGAATATTTTGCAGCATCTGTCCGGGATTGCCACCCTCACCCGCACCTATGTGCGCCGGATCGAACATACGGACTGTCGTCTGCTGGATACCCGCAAGACTTTGCCCGGATATCGCAAGCTGGCGAAATATGCCACCCGCATGGGCGGCGCGGAAAACCACCGAATGCGGCTGGATGATGGTATGCTGATCAAGGACAATCATATCGCCCGCATCGGCAGTGTCAGCGCTGCCGTGGCAGCGGCCAAAGCCTATGACAGCAGCGCCAGCACCATCGGTATAACGGTGGAATGTGATACTTTGGATCAGGCGGCAGAGGCCGTAAAGGCCGGAGCCGATCGTCTGCTTCTGGACAATATGAATAATGACATGCTGAGCGCGGCGGTAAAGCTCTATAAAGGCCAGGTCAAACTGGAAGCCAGCGGCGGTGTGACCTTGGAAACCATCAAAGCAATCGCCGAAACCGGTGTGGATTATATTTCAGTAGGCCGCATCACCCAGTCGGCCCCGGCGGTGGACATCGGGCTGGATTATCTGGATTGATTATTTCAACATTTCAAAAGTGACCCTATGCAGAACACCTTCGGTTTTAATGCGCTTACCATCTTTGATGGAAGGGGCATAACGCATTTGTGACAGGGCTTTATGGGCATTTTTTTCAAATGCTTTAACATTCTTTCCTTCAAGTGTTTTTATGTCTTTGACCTGCCCCAGCTCATCAACCGTAAATTCCGCAATGATATGCCCCTCTTTTCCTGATAAAAGAGCGCTTCTCGGATAGGTCGGTGATACCTTATACAGAGGATCAATTTCACGATCAAAATCTGTAGGCCGCTCTACGGCCACGGCGATGCAATGTTTATTCGATTTTTCCTTCTCCCCCATTTTTTCATACACATTCACCAGAAAAGCATGGGTTTGTAAAATTCTTTCATCTCCAGCAGGCAGTTCATTCAGATAGATATCCAACACGGTTTCAAATTTTTTGGCGGCTTTTGAATGTTTTCTCAAACCCAAATAATATTTGGCTTGCCAGAAATATGCCCCGCCTGTTTTAAAATGATGCTCTCCCAATGTCTTGGAAAACAAGTCTGCCGCCTTGTTAATATGACGAATTGCTTTTTTAAAATTGCCATAACTTAAATAATAGGCACTGCCCATAGCCAACTCAAATTCCGCAAGAACCGCATCGGACGCTTTCAATTCTCTTACGATCTTTAAAGCACGCCTTCTGGGTTTCACAGCTTCAATATATTTTCCGGCATTTGTATAGGCATCGGACAAAAGCCCCAGTTTAAACAAATATTTTTCATCTCTAGCAACCTTAAGATCATCCAATATATCCAGATGTTCCTGATAATATTGCGAAGAAACCATAGACCTCTTCATAAGGTCATACATCTGTGCCAGATTAAAGGCGGCGGTGGCGTGGCTTTTGGATTTTTTGCCGTAAGCATCCGGTGTCAGGGCATACATATTTTCGGCCAGTTTGAGGGCCTCTTCAATATTTTTTGCTCTGAGCTGCGTTTTATATTCGGTGTAGAGACGATTGACCTCAGCCTTCTGATCCACTTCTGCGGATACGGGCGTGGACAATAATAAGGTGATGCTGCTGAATAATATTAAAAAAAGACGTGGCATGATTTCCCCCTGATTTCCCCTGAATAGCAAAATAATATAAGAAGGCTTTTGAAAAACCAAGAAAATAATCCCCCATGCTGCCCCCGGTGTTATTTCTGGACATGATCCGGCAAAAATGTGTAAAGAAAGAAACATGTATGCTTAACCTCAAAACAGTCGAAATCTGATCATGACCATCACCAGAGCCAATTTCATCCTTCTTCTTGTCTCCTTCATCTGGGGCATTTCTTTTGTATTTCAGCGCGAAGCCATGAATTATATGGGGCCGTTTACATTTAATGCATTTCGTTTTTTGCTGGGTGGTCTGGTGCTGCTGCCGCTGATTTTCAAATCCGGCAGACATAAAAGGGAAAATGGCCGTTCGTCCCGCAAGTCCATGCTTAAAGGGGCGCTTATTGCCGGGGCGTTGATGTTTTGCGGCGCGGGATTTCAGCAATATGGCATTCAACATACCTCGCTTGCCAATGTGGGTTTCATCACCGGGCTGTATATCGTCTTTGTGCCCATCATCGGTATTTTTATGGGGCAGCGTTATAAACATGGCATCTGGCTGGCGATCCTCATCGCCGCTGCGGGCCTTTATCTTTTGTCCGGGGTGGACGGCTTTCAGATGGCCTACGGGGATATTCTGGTGCTGATGGGGGCCATTTTCTGGGCCTTCCACGTGATTGTGATTGATCATATGAGCAGCAACCATGATCAGGTGAGTTTTGCGGCGATGCAGTTTTTTGCCTGCGCCCTGCTAAGCTATGGGGCGGCGCTTGCCACCGGGGACAAGGCCATCCTGCTCACTCTCGCAGAATGGAAATGGGTATTGGTCAGCGGTTTTGTGGCTGTGGGACTGGGATATACGTTGCAGGTGATTGGCCAGACCATTTCCCCGCCCACACAAGCCGCCGTGATCATGAGCCTTGAGGCGGTTTTTGCCGCACTCGCCGGTTATATTGTCTATGATGAAACTCTGGGTACCAAAGCCCTGATCGGCTGTGCGTTAATGTTGGGCGGGTGCCTGATGGCGCAGCTTTTCCCGCCCTTGAACAATAAGGATGTTCAACCCTCACGCGCCACAAACTGAAGCGCCTGGGTGGCAATACGCAGAGAATGTTTGCGTTTTATCGGGCTGTTTACAAAACGGTTTAATGCCGCCAGCGCCCCGTTCACCCACGGCGCCTCAGGTCTTTCCCGCACATCTTCCATCACCGCATAAAGAAGCTTGACCCGGTGGCATGAAATGATGGGCTCGGGCAATCCATGATCCAAAAGAACCATTTCCTGCTGGCTGAAAAATTCTTCTTTATCCGCCACAATCCATTCCTGATTTTGGAGGTTCTTGTCCACATAACCACTGTTCCGACCCACGAAACAAGCCAACTGCAACAAAGCCGTGGGCCAAAGATCAGGGAAACGTTCACAGGTTTTGCGGATGGCATTGCTCATGGTCAGGCCATGGGTAAAATCGAGCCAGCCTACATTCTGGGCGATGGCCTGATCCGTGATCTGATCCCGTCTCAGGTCGAAATGCGCCATGTTCCAACACAAAGCGCCATAAAGGGCATCATAAAGGCCCTTGATATCCGCCGAAGACTGCAAAACACGATCCAATGCCTTATTCACTGAAAGACCAATAAAATCTTCTGAGGTTACCGGTTCTTTGCCCTGCCCGTCCCATTGTGAAAGCTTTTGGGAAAACTGGCGGAATTCGGGCAACAAGTCTTCGCGCCGGGCGTAAATAACCGCACGCACCAAAGGGAGAAGCAGGAATTCAGCCATTTCATCCCCCAGACGTTTAATCAGCTGCCCACACTTATAAACATAAATAATACTGTGGCCGAAATCATTATAATGAGAGAGAGCCGCACGAACCAGATCCTCTTCCAGGTCGGCATAATTCATGCCCGATTGTAACGCCCCCCGGATCAATGCCACGGCCTGATTTTCATTTTCCGCTTCCACCGCCTGCAGGAAATCATCGCTGGAATAAGGCAATACCTGATCCGTGAAGGGATAATTTTCTTCCCTCAGCGTATCCCAGGCCACATGGCTTATGGTTTCCAATGCCGCAACCAAGGCACCTTCGGCATTGTCTTTTTCATTCATATTACCGGAAAGTACAAACCAGTCATTCATGGCCGCAAAAGCGTGATTAAAGCCCCATTCAAAGCGGTCATAATTCTTTTTGATAATAAAACGCGCGGCCTGCTCAAACTTTCCACCGGCCTTTTTAAGGCGGGCCAGTTCCCGGCCCATGCGGGCATATTCAAAACGTCTGAAACTTGCCTGAATATTTTCAAGCGACTTTTCGACCTGTTCTTCTGCCGGTGCGTCCTGTACATCAAGCCACAGGCCGTCCTGATCTTCACGAAGTGGATAACGGCGCAACTTGTCCCCGCCCACCAAAGTATTGCCGCTTTTCAGGTCAAATTTCCAGTTATGCCAGTTGCAGGTAAGCTTGCAGTCCTTTGACATGCTGCCCTCGCTCAAAGGAAAACCTTCATGGGGGCAGCGGTTGTTTATGGCAAAAATTTCATCACCCTGGCGAATAATTAAAATCTGCTTTGTGCCGGTGCGAAAAATCATCTTGCCTTTTTGATCCAGCATACTGGTATCTTCCACATGCTGCCATATTGCCTGGGTCATAAAATCCTCTCCTTATTTCTTTATTTTTAATTCTACGATTTATTTATAATTTCACAATTTATTTATAATTCCAGGGGCCGAAGCTTCCTTCGTTCCAAAAATCAAACCCGGCGGTAATTGCCGCCATCATACGCGCTAAAAAATCACTCTTGAAATATTCTATTACAACGATATTCATAACCATATTCCTTTTCTAAAGATTTTTCTTTAATTAATAAATGCAATAAAAGATTTACTTTGTAAAGCTTTTTCTTTAAAAAAAGATTCATGAATAAAAAATTGACCAAAACCAAAACCCGTGAGCAGATCCTGCATCACCTTAAAATGGCCGGACCGCAAGAAGCCGCCGTTCTGGCTGAAAATTTCGGCCTGACGGCGATGGCAATTCGCCAACACCTCTATGATCTTGAAAAATCAGGGGAAATTTCACATACGACGCAACCGCGCCCCAAAGGAAGACCGGCCAAGGTCTGGCATCTGACCGAAAAATCCAACAGTCATTTTGCCAACAGCCATGCGGATCTGGCCCTGGGGCTGATCTCATCAGTCAAGACGGCATTTGGTGAAGAGGGCATGGAAAAACTGCTGGATATTCGCTTCCATGAACAGGTGGATGACTATTCCCGCAGGCTCAAGGACAGTCAAAATCTGGAAGAAAGGCTGGAAAATCTGGCACTGATTCGCACGAAGGAAGGTTATATGGCCGACGTACTGGACGGCCCGGAAGACCAATATCTCTTCGTGGAAAACCATTGCCCCGTGTGTCAGGTGGCCAAAACCTGTTCGGGCATCTGCGCGCGCGAGCTGGAAGTTTTTAAGGAAATTATGGGTGATGACATCAGTGTGGAACGCACCGAACATATTACCCAAGGGGCCAGACGCTGCGCCTACGCGGTTAAACCAAAGTCAAAATCTGACTGATCTTTTCCTGATCTTTTTTGGCAAAACCGATGGTTCGAACCGTGCCAAAGTCAATTACGGGCCGTTTGATCATGGCGCTATGCTCCAGCAGAAGGTCAATCATCTGATCTTCTGATATATTTTCTTTTTCCTCATCGGCCAGTTTACGCCAGGTGGTGCCGCGTTTGTTCAGAACCCGGTCCATGCCCAGTTCCTTAATCCAGCCTTCAATCTGCGTCCGGCTTATGCCGTCCTTGCGAAAGTCATGAAACCTGTGTTCCACCCCTTTTTCACCAAGCCATTTCAGGGCTTTTTTAACGGTGTCACAATTTTTAATGCCGTAAACAATAATCATTCGATATCATCTTCCTTAAACCTGACCTTTTCCACCACACTTTCGGGGTCAGCATGGATCAACACTTCTGTGTCGGGATATTTAGCCACAATTCTTGCTTCCACCTCATCCGAAATATGGTGGGCATCCATCAGGGAAATTTGATTGTCGAGCTCAAGGTGGAACTGGACAAAATTATTCAGACCCGATTTACGGGTTTTCATATCATGGATGCCGCGCGTTTCAGGGTGGGAACGGATCAGCTTGATAATATCCTGTCTTTCCTGCTCATCCATTTCCCGGTCCATCAGAATATCAAAGGAAATGCGGGCAATCTGCCATACATTATACATCAGGTAAGCCGCCACCAATATGCCGATGACAGGGTCTATATAAGGGATGCTCATATAACCGCTGAGGAAAAGAGCCACCAAAACCCCGGCATTCATCAAAATGTCACCGGCATAATGCAGATAATCCGCGGATATGGCCACAGATTTTGTCTTTTGTATCACATGGCGCTGATAAAGAACCAGACCCCAGGTGAGCATGATGGACAGAATGATAACAAGAATACCATCTTCCGCATGGGTGACTGGGCTGGGGTTGATGATCTTTTGAACCGCTTCGGACAGCAATAATAAGGAAGAAAGGAAAATCACCATGGCCTGCACCATACCGGCGATGGCCTCTGCCTTGCCATGGCCGAAACGGTGATCATCATCGGCGGGCTGCAAGGCAAATGTCACCGCCAGAAGGTTGATCAGAGAGGCCAGAATATCCATCACCGAGTCCAGCAGGGAACCCAGCAGGGAAACGGAGCCGCTTTGTGTATAGGCCCAGCCCTTGGCCAAAATCATCACAAAAGCCACCAGAACCGCCGCCCGCGCGGCCCGCAACATCAGCACAGAACCCTGTACCGGGGTCCTGTCCATATTATCTTCAGCCAAAGTATCTTCAATCTGTTTTTTATCATCCTGTATCATGGAAATAAAACCTCCGTCTGCCAAGCCCCCTGTGCGTCGCGCTCATATATATCGCGCATATGCAGACGAAATTTACGATCTTCCCAAAATTCAATCCGCTCCGGCACCACCCGAAACCCGTGCCAGAAAGACGGGCGCGGCACCGTGCCCAGCGCATATTTGGCGGCATATTTGGCGATGGCGGTTTCAAATTCAAAACGCCCCTGCATGGGACGGGATTGTTTTGAGGCCCATGAACCGATCTGGCTGTCTTTGGGCCGGGAAGCAAAATAGGCATCGGCTTCTTCATCACTGACCTTTTCCACCCGGCCTTCAATCCGCACCTGACGGCTCAGGGATTTCCAGTGCAGACACAGGGCCGCATATGGATTGGCCAATAATTCGACCCCCTTGCGGCTTTCAAAATTGGTGTAAAAGACAAAACCCCTTTCATCATGGGCCTTGAGCAATACCATACGGCTCGACGGTCGACCCCGGTGATCCACGCTGGCCACCGACATGGCTTCCGCCAATTCCTCCGCAGAGGACGCTTTTTCAAACCATTCGGAGAATCGCTCAAAAGGATTTTTCTTGATTTCCGTCATTTTACACCCAGATCTACTGCCATAATATGGTCAAAATATTCGCTATGGTATAATATATAAAAGAGATATAATCTAGCCTGATATAAAGTTTTAGACGCTTAAACATGAAAGGGATTAATTCCGTGACACAGATAGAAAACACAGAAAATTTTCACCCGGCGAAAAAAATTCTCACCGGATTGGTGGCTGCATCCCTCATCATGCCTTTAAGCGCCTGTACCAAGCAGGAATCCGGTACTCTGATTGGTGCCGTCAGCGGCGCTGCCATCGGTTCGGCCATTGGCGGTCATGACCGGCGCGGCCATCACAGGGGCAGCAGCGCCTTTGCCATCATCGTCGGTGCTATGGCCGGGGCCGTCATTGGCGGGGCCATTGGTAAATCCCTGGACAAGGCGGATCGTCTTGCCATGGAACGTACCTCGCAATATTCTCTGGAAAGCAGCCCGTCGGGTACTGTCAATAATTGGCATAACCCCGACAGTGGCCATTCCGGTTCCATCACACCCCAGCCCGGTTATAAAAATACCGAAGGCCAATATTGCCGGGAATATCAGCAAACCATCACTGTGGGTGGCAAAACCGAAACCGCCTATGGCACGGCCTGCCGCCAGCCTGACGGGGCCTGGAAAATCGTCCAGGGTTAAAAAAAACAAGTTACGCAACAATCTCTTGGAAAAGTGATTTGGAATGACTACATTAAGGTTATTCAATCCTTTAACCATTAATGCGAGTTTTTTTGACGTATGAAAGATCCATACAGTGTATTGGGCATAGCCAAATCCTCCAGTGATGCGGATATCAAGAAAGCCTACCGCACCCTGGCCAAGAAATTACACCCGGATATTAATTCAGGTGATGAGGCTATTACGGAAAGATTTAAGGAAGTCTCCGCCGCTTACGCCCTTCTCAGTGACAAGGAAATGCGCGCCCGCTATGACCGGGGCGAAATTAATGCGGACGGCACCGAAAAAGGTTTTGCCGGCGGACACCATCGCCAACACGCCGGTGCCGGTGGTTTTTCAGGTTTTGGCGGCGACGGTTTTGATCCCGAGGAAATCTTTTCATCCTTTTTTGGTCAGAAACGAAAAGCCCGCCCGCGCCCGGCCCGGGGTCAGGACAAGATTTACCGCATCAACATTGATTTTCTCGATGCCATCAAGGGCATGAAAAGAAAAATCACGCTGGAAAACGGCAAAACCCTTAATGTTTCCATCCCGGAAAATGTCAAAGAAGGCCAGCAAATCCGCCTCAAAGGTCAGGGCAGCGCCGGTCAGGCCGGTGGGCCTGCCGGGGATGCCAAGGTGGAAATTCATATCAATGCCCATCCCTATTTCCATAGTGAAAAAAATGACATCCATCTGGACCTGCCCATCAATCTGACGGAGGCTGTTTTGGGGGGCAAGGTCAATGTTCCCACCATTGACGGCAAAGTGGCCCTGTCTATTCCCCCGGGCTCCAGCTCCGGTAAAATCCTGCGCCTGAAAGGCAAGGGTTCTCGCGATCCCAAAAGTAAAACCAGAGGGGACCAATATGTCAAACTCCTGATTATTCTTCCCGAAACCATCGACCAGGATCTTGAGAAAAAGATCAAGAGCTGGGGCGCGAAGAATGAGTATGACGTACGTTCAAAACTTGAATGAAAGAAATGCTCGGTAAATTAAAATTCATCATCACCGCCATCATGAATTTTAACAAACATGATGGCATGGTGATGGCGGGACATTTATCCTTTCTGAGCCTGCTCGCCCTGTTTCCCTTTATCATCTTTCTGGTCTCACTGGCCGGTTTTTTTGGTCAGTCCGAAGCCGGGGCCGCCGCCCTTGAAAATATGTTTATCCATATGCCCGAAGATGTGGCAGGCATCCTGAAGGGCCCCATCTTGCAGATGATTTCCACCACCGGGCGCAGCATCATGACCATCAGTATATTGGGCTCTTTATGGGTTTCTGCCTCCGCTGTTGATGCAGCCCGCCTTTCTGTACTTCGTGCCTTTGGCGCGGTCACCCGAAGACCCTATTTCAGAAGACGGGCGGAAGCTTTGTTAATTGTCATCCTCTCCGCCGGCAGCATTTTAATTGGCATGAGCATTCTGGTTCTGGGCCCTGTGGTCTGGAATATCCTGATCAGTTACAGCCCCATTGACGCGGACTGGAAGTCTTTGTGGAATTTTGTTCGTTTTTCCGTCAGCATCAGCCTGGTTTTCGGGGCGTTATGCCTGATATTTTTTATTCTCAAACCCCGTTATCTGGTCATACGTCCCCCCATAATCGCCGGGGCTTTTACGGTATTAATTTTATGGTTACTCGTGGGCAACAGTTTTTCCCTTTACCTGAAATATTTTGGCAATTATGATGTGACCTATGGCAGCCTGGCTGGCACCGTTATTACATTGATTTTTTTCTACTTTTTAAGTGCAGCTTTTATTTTAGGGGCGGAAATCAATGCCGCTCTTTATTATGAAAAAGTATCTCCTCCTGAAAATGTTACCGCAAGTGATTGAATTTTCAGCAATAATGTGTAGGATTACACAATAGATTTAACGATATTTAGGATTAGGACCTATCATTTTCATGCAATTCTGTCACCATATACGTCAAAATAGGCAGAAAACGAGCACAGCTAATGGTTCCTCCATTAGCAAGCTTGTTCTTCGCACATATTTTGACGTATATGGTGACCCGCAGGGCGCGGCCTATTTTAACCCCTGTTCGTAAAAGCCCTTTGAACATAGCAATATTATGCCCTTCAGGACTTTTACGAACAGGGATTAAAATTTGCTCTCGCAGAATGTATGAAAATGATAGGTCCTAATCCTAAGATCATATATCACAAGGTTCGAAATGACAGAAAAACAAGGTATTCTTGCCGGTAAACGCGGCATTATTATGGGTGTGGCCAACAATCGTTCAATTGCATGGGGCATTGCCAGCAAAGCCGCCGAACAGGGTGCGGAAATAGCCTTCACCTATCAGGGTGAGGCTCTGGAAAAAAGGGTGCGCCCCCTGGCCGAAAGTGTGGGTTCGGATATAATTCTGCCTTGTGATGTGACGGATCCTGCCTCCATTGACGCGGTTTTTAAAACCCTGGAAGAAAAATGGGGCAAGCTGGATTTTGTGGTTCACGCCATTGCCTATTCGGACAAGGCTGAACTCACCGGACGTTATGTGGATACCAGCCCGCAAAATTTCGCCATGAGTTTGAATATTTCCTGCTATTCCTTTACCGCCATTGCCGCGCGGGCGGAAAAGCTGATGACAGAGGGCGGAAGCCTGATTACGCTGAGTTATTATGGGGCTGAAAAAGTCGTGCCCCATTATAATATCATGGGGGTTGCCAAAGCCGCCCTTGAAGCCAGTGTAAAATATCTGGCCCGTGACCTCGGCCCGAAAAACATCCGTGTGAACAGCATTTCTGCCGGCCCGATTAAAACACTGGCGGCCGCAGGTATTGGCGATTTCCGTTATATTTTGAAATGGAATGAGTTAAATTCACCCATGGGCCGCAATGTGGGCATTGATGAAGTGGGCAACAGCGGGGTTTATTTCCTCTCTGATCTTTCCAGCGCCGTGACGGGGGAAAACCATCATGTGGACTGTGGTTATCATGTGATGGGTATGAAACGCGAAGATGCGCCGGATCTTACCCTCAACAAAGATTAATTTAAACGCCTTCAACAATTAAGGACGGCCAATGTCACAGAATAGTTTCGGTAATCTCTTCAGGGTCACCACCTGGGGCGAAAGTCACGGGCCTGCCATTGGCTGTGTTGTGGATGGCGCACCGTCCCTTCTCAGCATTTGTGAAGAAGAAATTCAGGTCTATCTTGATAAAAGAAAACCCGGCCAGAACCGTTTCACCACCCAGCGTCAGGAAGCCGACAAGGTGAAAATCCTGTCCGGCACTTTTGATGGCCTGACCACCGGCACCCCCATCAGCCTGATGATTGAAAATACCGATCAGCGTTCAAAGGATTATGGTGATATTGCCGATAAATATCGCCCCGGCCACGCCGATTATACCTATATGGAAAAATATGCCATACGCGACCATCGCGGCGGCGGGCGTTCTTCGGCCCGGGAAACCGCCATGCGGGTGGCTGCCGGGGCCATCGCACGTAAAATCCTCGGTGATTTCATCCAGGTGAAGGCCGCTCTGGTACAAATTGGTGACCAAAAGATCAACCGTGACAATTGGGACTGGGATGAAGTGGATAAAAACCCTTTCTGGTGCCCGGATAAAGACATGGTACCGGTATGGGAAAAATATCTCGATACGATCCGTAAAAAAGGTTCTTCCATCGGGGCGGTGATCGAAGTGGTGGCCTTCGGCGTTCCCGTGGGACTGGGCGCACCGATTTACAGCAAACTCGACAATGACCTTGCCAGCGCCATGATGAGCATCAATGCAGTCAAAGGTGTGGAGATTGGCGAAGGTTTTAATGCGGCCTGCCTCAGTGGCGAAGAAAATGCCGATGAAATGTATCTGGATGATGATGGTGAACCTGCTTTTAGCACCAATCATGCGGGCGGCATACTCGGCGGCATCAGTACGGGCAAGGAAGTGGTCTGCCGCTTTGCGGTCAAACCCACATCTTCCATCCTGACCCCGCGTAAAACCATAGACCGGCACGGCAAGGAAACCGAGATTATCACCAAAGGCCGCCACGACCCCTGTGTGGGTATCCGCGCGGTGCCGGTGGGTGAGGCTATGATGGCCTGTGTTCTTGCGGATCATATATTGATGCACCGCGCCCAGAAGGGTTAGCATGAATGGCCCTTAAAAATCCGAAAATTGCCATCATCCAGCATGCCCCCGTCTTTCTCAATCTGGAACAAAGCCTTCATAAAGCAGTGGCTTTAATCCGGGAGGCCGCCGATCAGGGGGCCAATATCATCGCCTTTGCCGAATGCTGGTTGCCGGGTTATCCCGTTTGGCTGGATTTTGCGCCCGAGGCCGCCGTATGGGGTAATAAAGGCGCCGCTGCCCTCTATCAGATATTGGCAGAAAATGCGGTCAAACTTGGTGATGAAAATCTTCAATGCCTGCAAGAACTCAGCGATCAGACCGGATGCCATATCATCATCGGCGCTCATGAAAAAAAAGGCGCCAGCCTCTATAATACCAGTTTTTATTTCAGCCCCGGACAGCAGGACCTGCCCCTGCACCGCAAACTGATGCCCACCTATACGGAAAAACTGGTCTGGGGCGCGGGTGATGGCAGCACATTGCCTGTGATCAAGACCGATCATGGCATGCTCGGCAGTCTGATCTGCTGGGAGCATTGGATGCCTCTGGCGCGCGCAGCCATGCATGCCAAAGGCGAAGACATTCATGTGGCCCAATGGCCCATTGTCAAAGACCTCCACCAGTTGGCCAGCCGTTCTTATGCTTTTGAAGGACAATGTTATGTGCTTGCCGCCGGCAGTTTCATGCGCAAACGACAGATTATAGAAGGCCTCACCAGCCATAAAAATTATTCGCAAGACGCCTATAATCTTCTCTGCACCATTCCGGGGGAGATGGATGAGCTAATTCATAATGGCGGCAGCGCCGTTATCGCCCCCGATGCCTCTTATGTGCGGGAGCCTCTCTTTGATCAGGAAACGACCCTTTATGCTGAGCTTGATATGGACAGGATTACCCACGGCCACCTGACCATGGACACAAATGGCCATTATTCACGGCCCGATGTGTTTCACCTCAGCGTTGATAGCCGTGAGAAGAATAATGTTGATTTTAATCCTGAGAAGTAAACAGTGCCATATATTCTAATTCAGGCTTTCCACATATTTTAAAATGGATTGTATGCGGTAAATGCCTTCCAGCTCCTCACGCCCGGCCCCGAAACGGATCGCGGCTTCATGTTTATTTTCCCACAGGGCAATATAATCCTTGCGTTTATGGCTGAAGGCTTTGGTTTCAGACAGGTCATCAGGGTTTAGCTCAGGCTGAAAACTGAGCAGGATATGATCTTCGATATTGATAATATCCGCATCAAACAAGGTTTGGGAGAGACGCAGCATGTCCTTGGGGGTTGCATTACTTACCTTAAAACGGCCTGCAATTTTCTGCCAGATCGGGGACCCTCTTAATTCATCACTGATGGAAAAATTATCGGCGGAAAAAACCTCTCTGCTATTATTCTCAGGAATAGATTTTTCAGGCCCGGATGAACATATTTCACCATCTTTTTTCTGTGATCTGAGGTCATGACTGACCTCAGGGGAAAAATGATCAGAAACTGGTGCAACATTTTTCATATTCATCGCGGAAATCTTCAACTCCTAAATTAAATTCGGCCAGGAACGAAGGTTTTCCACCTCGCAAGCACCCGATTCAACATACTGAAAAATAAAACATTATTAACAATCTGCCACCTTAAACATATTTCTTATGTCTTTTTTACAGTCTAGGTGTATCGGGTTAATTCAAGGTAAACCAAAGCATCAAATTTTATGAAGAAAAGAATTATTTTCGATCAAAAACAGAAATAATTTCCAGATGGGGGGAATAGAGAAACTGATCCACCGGATGAACAATTCCCATGACAAAACCCGCGTCCACCAGAATACGTGCATCGCGGGCAAATGTTGCAGGATTACAGGAAATCATCACCAGTTTCTTTAACGAGGAATGGGCGATTTCCTCCACCTGTTCGCGGGCACCGGCCCTTGGCGGATCAATGATGGCCGCGTCAAATTCATTCAGCTCATGGGGCAATAAGGGACGCAGGAATAAATCCCTGACCTCTGTGGTGAATTGACGCAGATCGGTCATCTGATTGCAACTCTTGGTCAGGGCTTCAACCATATCCTGATTGCCATCCACCGCATGGATCGATTTTTTCCCTGCCAGAGAAACCGCAAAAGTACCGCAGCCGCAAAAAATATCCACCACCTTATCTGCCTCCGACAATGCGGCAATGGCTTTTGCGGTTAAAATATCCTGTGCCTCTCTGGTGGCCTGAAGAAAGGCCCCCGGCGGCAGATAAACCGTGCGTCCCGAAAAGGTCACAAAAGGCTGGCGCCGTTCGGCCAATATTTCGTGAAAGGTTTTTTTCAGCTTCATATCAAACCAGCATATGCGCGCCAAATCCTGACTTTGGGCAAATTCAGCAATATCCATGCGTAAATTCAGGTCAGGGTCGCCCCGGCCTTCGAGGATCACATCAAGGCCATTATCTGCAAGATTGACCTGAACCGTCATTTTCTCCCGCTGATCCAGCTGTCGGCCGAGAAATTTCCGTAAAGGTTCAATGAAGTCGGCAATTTCCGGTGCAAGAACCGGACATTCCTGAACATCAATCAGATTATGGCTCAACCGTTCTGAAAATCCCACCACGGCAACATTTTTTCCCCGCCCCACCACATTAAAACGCGCCCTTCTGCGACTGCCCAAGGGACTGATGTAGGGTTCTGCCACGTCAACATCTTCAAAACCCCGATGGGATAAAGCCGTTGTGATCTGCTTCTTTTTCCACACGGTATAATAGTCTGACGTCACATGTTGCAGGCTGCAGCCGCCACAACGGCCAAAATGCCCACAGATGGGTTCTGTACGATCCGGCGATGGTGTATGAATGTGTTTGATGCGGCCCTGACGGCCCTGAATTTTAAGATCAACATCATCCCCCGGCGCGGCAAACGGCACATAAATCACCCCGTCTTCGGCCTTTACAATTCCATCGCCTTTGGCACCAATATGGTCGATTGTCACTCTTTTCAACATGTTTCATATTCCGCAATGATCAGAAATTCAATATTGCCTTCCGGCCCCTTGATCGGACTGGTGGTCAGGCCTTTCACATTCCAGCCCGCCATATCATCCCTGATCCAGTTTTCAATTTTTTCGCATACCTGCGCGTGAAGATCCGGATCACGCACCACACCGCCCTTACCCACATTGCCGCGTCCCACCTCAAACTGGGGTTTGATCAGCGCCACCAGAATGCAGCCCGGTGCCGCCAGCGCCATGGCCGCTGGCAACACGGTTTGCAGTCCGATAAAGCTCGCATCACAAACAATCATTTCCACCGGATCCGGAATTTGTTCTTTTGTTAAATAACGCGCATTGGTCTTTTCCAGAACCACCACCCGATCATCTTTGCGCAATTTCCACGCCAGCTGCCCGTGTCCCACATCCACTGCATAGACTTTCTTTGCCCCGTGATGCAGGCAGACATCGCTAAACCCGCCGGTGGAGGACCCCACATCAATGACGGTGCGCCCGGCCACATCAAGATCAAATTCTTCAATGGCCTGAACCAGTTTAAGCCCGCCACGGCTGACCCAGGGATGATCTTTTGATTTAACCAGAAGCGGCGCATCTTCGGGGAGCTGCTGCCCGGCTTTTAAAATTTTCTTTTCACCGCTGAAAACCGCCCCGGCCATAATAAAGGCCTGAGCACGGGCGCGGCTTTCGGCCAGGCCCCGATCAACAAGCAGTTGATCCACCCGTTTCTTTAGCCGTTTCTTTTCCATGAAATTCAGCCTAGCTGTGACGTGCTGGTATCATTGCGTCTCAGCGCTTTCAAAGCACATTTGACAATATCTTTGGCACACAGGCCCGCTTCCTGATACATGATATCCGGGCTGTCCTGATCCTGGAATATATCCGGCAGCTTTAATGTTCTCACTTTCAGACCATTTTCCAGCAGCCCCGCATTGCTGAGATAATCCAGCACATGTGAACCAAACCCACCAATAGAACCTTCTTCAATAGTGATCAATACATCATGCTCGAGCGCCAGCTTCTGGATCATATCCATATCAAGCGGTTTGGCAAAACGCGCGTCCGCCACCGTTGTGGACAGGCCGTGGGCCTTTAATTCCTTGGCCGCTTTCAGGGATTCCTGCAAACGGGTGCCGAGGGAGAGAATGGCGATCTGCTTGCCTTCCTCAACAATGCGACCCTTGCCGATCTCAAGCGGCTGACCTGTTTCCGGAAGATCAAGTCCCACCCCTTCACCGCGGGGATAGCGTACCGCCGAGGGGCGATCATCAATGGACGCGGCCGTGGTGATCATATTGACCAGTTCGACTTCATCCGCTGCCGCCATTACCACAAAATTCGGCAGGCTGGCCAGATAGCTCACATCAAAGGCGCCCGCGTGGGTTGGCCCGTCCGCCCCCACAAGTCCGGCCCGGTCAATGGCAAATCGCACCGGCAGGTTTTGCACTGCCACGTCATGCACAACCTGATCATAGGCCCGTTGCAGGAAGGTGGAATATATGGTGGCAAAGGGTTTATAACCTTCAGTGGCAAGACCCGCGGCAAAGGTAACCGCATGTTGTTCCGCGATGCCCACATCAAAGCAGCGATCCGGGAATTTTTCGGCAAATTTATCAAGCCCCGTACCCGATGGCATGGCCGCATTGATGGCAACAATTTTGTCATCCTTCTGCGCCTCATTGATCAGGCTCTGGGCAAAAACACTGGTATAGCTCGGGGCTTTTGGTTTGGATTTGCTCTGCGCGCCGGTGATGACATTAAATTTGGATACGCCGTGATATTTATCATCAGCCTCTTCGGCATGTTTATAACCTTTACCCTTCTGGGTCACCACATGGATCAAGATCGGCCCGCCGCCCGCATCGCGAACATTTTCCAGAACCGGCAGCAGATGATCCATATTATGGCCATCCACCGGCCCCACATAATAAAAACCCAATTCTTCAAACAAGGTACCGCCGGTGGCCATGCCCCGGGCATATTCTTCGGCTTTTTTGGCTGTCTGGCTAATGGTGCGGGGGAATTTCTTGACAATATTCTTGGCAAAATCCCTTAAATTCAGAAAAGAGCTGGAGGATAAAAGCCGGGCGAGATAAGCACTCATGGCCCCCACAGGGGGTGCAATTGACATGTCATTATCATTGAGGATCACGATCAGGCGGGATTTCATGGCCCCGGCATTATTCATGGCTTCATAAGCCATGCCAGCGCTCATGGCCCCGTCACCGATCACAGCAATGACATTTTCATCACCGCCGCTCAAATCCCGGGCGGCGGCCATGCCAAGACCTGCGGATATGGACGTGGAACTATGGCCCGCACCAAAGGGGTCATATTCGCTTTCCTTGCGCTTGGTAAAACCGGAAAGACCATGGCCCTGACGGATGCTGTTCATACGATCCCGCCGTCCGGTGAGGATTTTATGCGGATAACATTGGTGTCCCACATCCCAGATCAATTTATCTTTGGGTGTATTAAACACATAATGCAGCGCCACGGTAAGTTCCACCACCCCGAGTCCGGCACCCAGATGGCCCCCGGTCTTGGACACGGAACTGATCATATCGAGGCGGACTTCTTCGGCAAGTTGTTCCAGCTGTTCCGGATCAAGCTTTTTCACATCCTCAGGATTGTTGATCTGATCTAATAATGGTGTTTTTATCATACCCGACTGCACATTCATTGGTTAAATTTTATCCCTTATAACGTATTTTATTTGGCGCGGCTAATAACAAATTGCGCAAGACTGCGTAAAGCATCCGCTTTCTCGTCAAAAGCGTCCAGATGTTGCATCGCCTGATCAATCAACATCTGTGCCTGTGTTCGCGCTCTTTCGACCCCGAACAGGGAAACCAGGGTCGCTTTGCCCGCCTCTGCGTCCTTACCGGCCGTCTTGCCAATATCTTCAGAATCGCCGCCTTCATCAAGAAGGTCATCCACAATCTGAAAAGCCAGACCAATATCATGGGCATAACCCTTTATGGCCTGCCGTCCACGGGCCTCCGCCTTGCCCAATATGGCCCCGGCCTCCGCCGAGAAAACGATCAACGCTCCGGTTTTCATCTGTTGCAAGCGGGTAATCCTTACTTGACTAAGATCCTGATTTTCCGCCAGAAGGTCAAACATCTGCCCCCCGACCATGCCATTGGCACCCAGAGCACGGGACAGGGCCGCAATAAGCTCACAGCGCACCCTGGGGTCTGGATGGGTATCTTCATGGGATAAAATCTCAAAAGCCAGTGTGAGCAAGGCATCACCAGCCAGAACCGCCGTGGCCTCATCGAATTTTTTATGGGTCGAAGGCTGACCCCGCCTCAGATCATCATCATCCATACACGGCAGGTCGTCATGGATCAGGGAATAGGTATGAGCGCATTCAACAGCCGCCGCCACCATCAGAGCGGAATTTTCCCCCACGCCGAAAAGACAGGCGCTTCTCATGACAAGAAAGGGACGCACTCTTTTTCCACCGGCCATCAGCGCATATTCCATCGCCGCCACCACCTGCTGTTCCAGATCCACGGTTTTGGGCAGGATGGCACGCAACTTACCCTCAACAGCAATCGAATTTTCCTTTAAAGAATCCTCAGCCAATGTCGGTGAAAAATGACGCATGATATACTTTCAGATTATTCCATTGAATCCAGAGGGGAAACGCTCAACCCCCCATCCTGCATACGGGTGATTTTTTCAATCCGCGCGCTGGCATCTTTTAACTTTTGCTGGCAATGCACTCTAAGCAAATTGCCACGGGTATATTTATCAATGGATTCATCCAGCGATATTTGCCCGCTTTCGAGTTTTTGCACAATATTTTCCAAGGCACTCAAGGCTTCTTCAAAGCTCAGGGCCGCAATATCAGCAGGCAGATTTTCAGATATTTCTTCGGATACTTCCGGGGTCTCAGACACATTATTCTCCTGAATCAGACTTTATACCCTCTTATAGCGGAAAACAGACTACCGCATCAATGCACAAACGTGTGCGGCGGCACTTTCGCCGAGGACGGACAGGTTATAGCCGCCTTCAAGGCTGGAAACCACCCGGCCATGGCAGTAAGTTTCGGCAATTTCCTTGATCCTTTTCGTGACCCAGAAAAAATCATCTTCATTCAAATTGAGGCTGGCCAACGGGTCGAGGGCATGGGCATCAAAACCCGCTGAAATCAGAATAAAGTCGGGATTGAATTTTTCCAGTTCTGGAAATATGCGTTCCTCATAGGCGCGCCTGAAGGCGTGGGAGCCACTGCCATCCGCCAAAGGCACATTGACAATCATTCCCTGGCCCTGATCATGCAGGTGGCCGGTGCCGGGAAAAAGAGGGGATTGATGGGTGGAGCCATAAAAAAGACCCGCATTATTGCTCACCACACTCTGGCTGCCATTGCCGTGATGCACATCAAAGTCAATGATCGCCACCCGGTGACAGAAATGAAACTTGCGGGCATAAAGGGCCGCAATGGCCACATTGTTAAACAGACAAAAGCCCATGGCCTGATCCGGTTCGGCATGATGTCCGGGGGGACGGATGGCACAGAAGGCATTCTCCAACTCCCCTGCCATCACCTTGTCAACCGCCCCGCAAACGGCCCCTGCCGCCCGAAGGGCTGCCTTATAGGAACCCGGCGACAGATAAGTATCGCCATCAAGATTATATTGGCCCTCATCCGGAACCTGATCTTTTATATGCTGCACATGGGCTTCGGTATGCACCAGCAACAATCTGTCAAAGGCTGCATAATCTGCCGGAATCCGCACCAGGTCCGAGAATTTCTCATCCTCCAGGGCTGCCATCACCACTTCTAACCTTGAGGCGCATTCGGGATGGCCTTCGGGGGTGATATGCTTTTCACATTCAGCATGATAAAAAAGCCCGCTTGGCATAATTTATTCCTTAAAAAACAGATTAAAGAATGATCTTAACACAAAATCCAGACTGATAATATCTGGTGAATAATATCTTGCGGATAATCCTATTGGGCTGAGGCTGCTTTTCGGGCCTCATAAGCGGCCTGTTCTTCTTCTTTCAATTCTTTTTTGGATAATTTGCCCACCATGGTCTTGGGCAGGTCATCGCGAAATTCAATTGTGATGGGCCGTTCATGTTTGCCCAGCCTCTCCATGATAAAACTCATCAGTTTTTCTTCTGACAGGTCTTCATCCGGATTTTTCAGGGCGACAAAGGCTTTGGGCCGTTCCCCTGAATAATCGTCCGGAATGCCGATCACGGTGGCCTCCCGCACGGCGGGATGTTCATAAAGGGCTTCTTCGATGGTGCGCGGGAAGACATTATAACCACCCACCAGAATCATATCCTTGGTACGGTCAATAATATAGGTATAACCCTCTTCATCCGTATAACCCACATCCCCGGTACGCAACATGCCATCCACAATGGTTTCCGCCGTGGCTTCCGGACGTTTCCAATATCCTTTCATCACCTGAGGCCCGCGAATGCATATTTCTCCGGCCTCACCCTGGGGCAGGATTTTGCTGTGATCTTCCTTATCCACAATAATAATATCTGTGGCGGGGATCGGCAACCCGATGGAGCCCGAACGCCCCGGCCTGTCATAGGGATTGGAACTGACCACCGGCGAACATTCGCTCAGTCCATAACCTTCGGAAATCGTGACTCCGAATTTATCCTGATATTTTTTACCAAGCTCCACCGGTAAAGGCGCGCCGCCCGACATACTGGTTTTTATATTTTCCAGCCCGATATTGGCCGCATCCTTATGGTTTAAGATGGCGGCATACATGGTTGGCACCCCCGCAAAGGTGGTGGGCCTGGTCTTTTTAATGGTTTTAATGGCTTCTTCCAGTTCAAACCGCGGCATGATCACCACTTTCGCGCCAAAACGGATGCTTAAATTCATCACCACTGTCATGGAGAACACATGAAAAAACGGCAAAAAACCGGGCACCACTTCCACCCCGTAATCCAGTTCATCGGCCCAGGCTTCCAATTGCTGAACATTGATGTGGATATTGGCATGGGTCAGCATCGCCCCTTTGGGAAGGCCGGTGGTGCCGCCGGTATATTGCAGAACCGCCACATCCTCCATCGCATCAACCTCAACCGGGCTGTAATGCCCATCATTGACCAAAAGGCTTTCAAAATCAACATGATATTGATCCTGAACAGGGGGGGAGAGGCTGTCTTTTTTAAAGAGTTTAAAAAGCATCTTCTTGATAAAAGGCAGGCCATCGGAAAAATCGGCCACCACAAGTTTTTTCAGTCGGCTCTGCGTACAAACCTGATGAATGGTGGGATAGAGCGCTTTCAGATTATGGGTAATCATCACATCGGTTTCTGAATCTTCCACCTGATGCAATAATTCCGGCACCGAATAAAGCGGGCTGTAATTTACCACGATGCCACCCGCTTTGAGAATGGCAAAATAGGAAATGACAAATTCCATGCTGTTGGGCATAAAAATACCCACTTTGCTATCTTTGACAATTCCAAGGGATTGCAAACCTTTGGCCAACTTATTCACCTGGGCCTGAAGCTCGGCATAGGTGACTGTTTTACCCAAAAAGTCCAGAGCTGTACAATGGGGATATTTTTCCGCCGCCTCATCAACCAGATCATAAAGGGGTTTGGCGCTAAACGTCTGATGCCAATCGGCAAATGCCGGATAATGTTTCAACCATGGGTGCTGCATATCATTCATAATTTCTGTCTCTTAATATATCCGGCCCTATACAGGGTCCACAAAAAAATCCGGTATTAAAGTGGCCTCCGGGTCAATCGCATAGGTGCTTAAATCTGTAATGCCGACCGAGGCCATTACTTCATCATCCACAAAAAAATTGCCCGTACAGTCCCGCGCATTTTTTGACAGGATAATATGGGCCGCATCGGCCATGATTTCAGGTTTTCGGGACCCTCTGATGGCTGCATCCCCGCCCAGAATATTTTTCACCGCCGCCGTGGCAATGGCGGTACGGGGCCACAGGGCATTAAAGGCAATGCCCGCCTTTTTATATTCTTCGGCCATGCCCAGAACACACAGGCTCATACCATATTTTGCCATGCTGTAGGCCACATGGGGCGCGAACCATTTGGCCTCCATATTCAAGGGTGGTGACAGGTTGAGCACATGGGGATTTTCGGCTTTTTTCAGATGGGGAATACAGGTTTTTGATACCAGAAATGTCCCGCGTGTATTGACCTGATGCATCAAATCATAACGTTTCATATCCGTATATTCGGTACCGGTGAGGGAAATGGCGCTGGCATTATTGATCAGAATATCAATGCCGCCGAATTTTTCCACGGTCTGTTCCACTGCTTTTTGAACCATGTCTTCATGGCGAATATCCACCATACAGGCCAATGCCTTGCCGCCCATGGCTTCAATCTCTTCGGCCGCCGTATGAATGGTTCCCTCAAGCTTGGGGTGGGCCTCGGCGGTTTTGGCAGCAATGGTCACATTGGCGCCGTCCCGGGCCGCCCTTAAGGCGATGGCGAGGCCAATGCCCCGGCTGCCCCCCGTAATAAAAACTGTTTTTCCCTCTAGACTTTTTATCATTATATCCTCCCAGATTTTATTTTCAGCCTCACATTTTGAGATATTCATCTTCGATGGCATAAAAAAGTTCGTCCCCAGCCATGATCGAATCCTTCAAACCGATGGTTGGCGAAACCACCTGTTCAGCATAAAAACGGGCCGTATTGATTTTTGCTTTTAAAAATTCTGTATCCATATCCCCCTGATCCAGCCTGCTGCGTGCGGAACTGGCCCCCTTAGCCATCAGATAGGCCCCGACGGTCACACTGAACAGACGCTGAAACGGAACAGAGCCTGCCATGCTGCCTCTTAGATTACCATTATGTTGCGCCAACATCCAGTGGGCACATTCTTTTGTGGTCGCCACCGCCGCCGTCAGGTTTTTTTCCAATGTAGAAAAGTCGTCTGTTTTGGGAAGATTTTGGGCAAATTCCGCGATTTCTTCCAATAAAGCCTGCCAATGAACACCCCCATCCATGGCCAGCTTGCGACCGACCAGATCCATGGCCTGAATACCGTTGGTGCCCTCATAAATCGGGTTGATACGGCTGTCGCGGAAAATCTGGGCAATGCCGGTTTCTTCCACATAACCCATGCCGCCATGAATTTGCACCGCAAGGGACGCATTTTCCACCCCCATATCCGAACCATAAGATTTGGACATGGGTGTGAGCAGGTCTGCGAGCCCCTTATATTTGGCCCGAATATCCGCGTCCGGGTGATGATGGCCGAGGTCAATGGCCTTGGCATTGAGCATGGTGATGGCGCGGGCGGCCTCGGTCGTGGATTTAATGCTCATCAGCATACGGCGCACATCCGCATGGTCGATAATGGCGCTCGGCCCTTCTTTAGTGGTGCCAATGGCCTTTCCCTGAATGCGGTCTTTGGCATATTCCAGCGCCTTTTGCCAGGCGCGTTCGGCACAGGCCACCCCCTGAATACCCACATTGAGCCGGGCATTATTCATCATGGTGAACATGGCCATGATGCCTTTATTTTCTTCCCCCAGAAGATATCCCACACATTCGTCCCTGTCCCCGTAAGCCATGACACAGGTGGGGCTGCCGTGAATACCGAGCTTATGTTCCAATGCCACACAATGGGCGTCATTGCGCGCGCCCAAAGACCCGTCTTCGTTAATGAGAAATTTTGGCACAATAAACAGGGATATGCCGCGCGTACCCTTGGGACTGTCCGGCAGGCGGGCAAGCACCAGATGAATGATATTTTCCGCCATATCATGATCGCCCCAGGTGATGAAAATCTTCTGGCCCTTGATGCGGTAGGTGCCGTCTGCCATCCTTTGGGCGCGTGTGGTCAGGGCCCCCACATCGGTGCCCGCCTGTGGTTCGGTCAAATTCATCGAGCCACCCCATTCACCGGAAATCATCTTTTCCAGATAGGTGTTTTTTTGTTCTTCCGATCCGTGGGCCGTAATGGATTCAATAGCCCCCGTGGTCAGCATGGGACACAGGCTGAAGGCCATATTAGCCGCATCAAACATTTCCGAAACCGCCATGGCAAGGGTCAGGGGCAGTCCCTGCCCCCCCCGCTCAACATCGCCGCAAATGCTGTTCCAGCCATTGTTGATATAGGCCTGATAGGCTTCTTTAAAACCCGGTGCGGGCAAGACACCATCCTCGGTAAGTTTGGCCCCCACCTGATCGCCCACCACATTCAGGGGCGACAAAATATCGGAAGCAAATTTCCCGGCTTCTTCCAGAATTGCATCAATGATGTCGTCACTGGCTTCTGTAAATTTTTCAAGGGCTGTGATTTCGCCAATATCAATCATATCCTTAAGGACAAATTTCATTTCCCGGGTTGGAGCCATATATTCAGCCACCGCACTTCTCCTGCATAATCATGATCAAAAGATTTGTATAAATGGTGCCTGCTGTTTATTATATTTTACCCTGCCAGCGTCATGAACCATTTTTTCAAACAATCGTTTGAAATTAATTTATAGAAGCTCCGGGCGTAAGACAAGTATTTTACAAAATTTACAGCCGTAATTTATTTGAAGGATAAAAATATATGAGTGAAACTCTTGTTCAGGAAACCAATGCCCAATAAGAATATTTTTGAGCCCAGTCTGGCGAATTATAATTTGGCCGTAAAATATTTGCGTCAGGGAAAGCTGGTCTCTTTTCCCACGGAAACCGTATATGGCCTTGGGGCTGATGCCACAAATGATAAAGCCGTAGCCTCTATTTTCGAAGCCAAAAAACGGCCCAGCTTTAATCCGCTCATCATCCATTTGCCAGATCTGGCGCAAGTGGAAGAATATGCGGATCTGGACATCGTATCGCGCAAACTGGCCGAAAGATTCTGGCCCGGCCCTTTCACCCTGGTTTTGAATAAAAAAGCCAACAGCCCCCTGTCGAAACTGGTCACCGCCGGCCTTGATACCGTGGCAATCCGGGTGCCCGAACATGACGTGGCCCGAACATTACTGGAAAAATACGGTGGCCCCATTGCGGCCCCCAGCGCCAATATCTCGGGCAAGCTCAGCCCCACCACCGCAGCCCATGTGGCGGAGGCTTTTGGCGACAATATAGCCATGATTTTAGACGGCGGCCCGTGTCGCAACGGCATCGAAAGCACCATCGTCCATGTGTGCGGCAGCGAAATCAGGCTTCTGCGACCGGGCAGCATTACCAAAAAGGAAATCGAAGAAGTGAGCGGCCTGCGGGTCAGCCTGTATGAAGAAGCCCAAAATCCCACGGCCCCGGGTCAGTTAAAAAGCCATTATGCACCCAACAGCCCCATTCGCCTGAATGCCTCAGAGGTTTATCCTTCCGAAGCCCTGCTCGCCTTTGGCAGCAACATTCCCAGACTGCATGGTAATATAAGCCTGAATTTAAGCCCCAAAGGCAGTCTGCACGAAGCCGCCGCTAATCTCTTTTCCATGTTGCATCAACTGGATGACATGAAGGTGGCGGGCATTGCCGTCAGCCCCATCCCCGCCCATGGCCTTGGGCGCGCCATCAATGACCGGCTACAAAGGGCTGCCGCCCCGTCTGAGGATCAGAATTCATGAAGATTGATAAAAGACATTTGCAATACCTGAAGGAGATTGCGGGGCCGAAGGCTTTTGTGGAGGACGCTGAAACGCTGGCCCCGTTTCTTCGCGAAAGCCGCGATAAATATTTTGGCAGCAGCCCGTTGCTGTTACAACCTGACAGCACAGAAAAAATATCCGAAATCATGGCTTATTGTCATGAACATGAAATACAGGTCGTTCCCCAGGGCGGAAACAGCGGGCTGGTGGGCGGCGGCATTCCCGATCAAAGCGGCAATATGATCCTCCTGAGCCTGTCGCGCATGAATAAAATCCGCCATTGTGATGCAGCCAATCAGAGCATCACGGTTGAGGCAGGCACCATCCTTGCCCATGTGCAGGAAAAAGCCAAAGAAATGGATTGCCTGTTCCCGCTCAGCCTTGCATCCGAAGGGTCCTGCCAGATTGGTGGTAATATTTCCACCAATGCGGGCGGGGTCAATGTATTGCATTATGGCTCCATGCGCCAATTGGTGCTGGGGCTGGAAGTGGTGCTGGCAAATGGTGTGATTTGGAACGGGTTGAGTGGTTTGCGCAAGGATAATACGGGTTATGACCTGAAGCAGCTTTTCATTGGCGCGGAAGGCAGCCTCGGTATCGTCACGGCCGCGACCCTGAAACTCAGCCCCTACCCCCATCAGAAACAAACCGCTTTTGTGGCTGTCGCAGACCCGGCGGCGGCGGTGCGGCTGCTGGAACTCGGGCGCAAGGTCAGCGGCGATTGTCTAACCGCTTTTGAAATCATGCCCCGTTTTGGTCTGGATATGGTGATCAGACATCTGCCCGGTGCGCGGGACCCGCTGAATGCGCCTTATGAATGGTATGTGCTGGTGGAATGTTCCACTTCGCTGGAAAAGGATTATCTTGATCTGGACCGATTGCTGGAGAAAATCCTGGAAACGGGTTTTGAAAAAGAATTGGTCTTTGACGGGGTGGTGGCCAAGAATGAGCGGGAGGCACAGGACCTCTGGACCTTGCGTGAAAGCCTGTCGGAAATGCAAAAGCTGGAAGGGGGCAGTATCAAGCATGATGTCTCCCTGCCCCTGTCTGCCATTGATGACTTTCTGAAAGACGCCAATGAGGCAGTGGAAAGGGCCATTCCCGGCGCACGGCCCGTGCCTTTTGGTCATATTGGTGACGGCAATATTCATTATAATATCAGCCAGCCGGTGGATATGGACAAACAGGAATTTTTGGATCACTGGTCAGACCTCAACCGTATTATTCATGATATTGTCCACATGTTTCAGGGCAGTTTCAGCGCCGAACATGGCATTGGCCGCATGAAAATTCAGGATATGATACGTTATAAAACGGCAGGTGAGTTAGAGATGATGCGGCAGGTGAAACAATCCCTTGATCCAAAGAATATTCTTAACCCCGGTGTTATACTGGATTCAGAATAGATCGAACTGACTGCCCCTGGCAGGCTCAATACATTTCGGGCCGTCATGGCGGACATTATTCACATAACCACTGACGGGGTAGAGGCGTAACCCATCATCCACTGTCGTGGAAAGTTTGGCAAAAATATCCGGATCCGGCGGGTCTGCGGGCCTGAGCCACAGGTCATAATCTGTGGGGTCGATGATCACCGGGCTGCGGTGATGCACAGGTTTCATGCTCGCTGTGGCAGGTTTGGTCACCAGAGAAACCGTCTCCAGCCAGTCTTCGCCACCAGGCCCCATCCAGATATCCCAAATGGCTGCAAAGGCAAAAGGCTTCCCGTCTGACAAGGACGCATAAAAGGGCTGTGGCGAGGCCCCGCCCCGCTTCCATTCATAAAAGCCGTCCGCTGGCACCAGACATTTTCGCCGCCTGAAAGCACTTCTGAAAGAAGGTTTCACCGCAATGGTCTCGGACCGGGCATTAATCAGGGGCCGGCCCGTGGGCATTTCTTTCGCCCACGCCGGCACCAGCCCCCACCGCATCAGGGTCATTTCCTTGTCCGGCAAGGGCAGATCCGGCCGGATCGCCTGATCCAGATCAGACCCCTTCAGACGCAAAACCGCAATGGGCTGGGCCGGCGCAATATTAAAGCGATCCGGCACCCCCTGCGGCACCCGAAACGGATACCCGCTGTCATAAAATTCCAGAAAGCTGTTATAACTGTCTGAGGTTAAAGAATACCGACCACACATAAATTTCTTGCCAAATTAGGTCTCAAGGAACATACTATATCTACAAAACACACTCGCGTCATAAAATATAGCGAGGAAGGTGGGATAAAGAGGGGGATCAGGCAGATAGAAGAAAACTGTCACCGTCATGCAAATTCCAATTAAGTATTATGCCCCCAGAATTCCAGAATTACATTGTTCAAATATTAACAGTTCAGCCATGATGATCCCTCAACGAAATGAGGCTTTTATATTACTTGATTACAATAATTTAAATTGAGGTTCTATAGTAAATTAAATAATATCTTTTGGCGAGAGATAAAGAAAACCCGCCCAGATAATTAAATCTAATTAAACGTTAGGGCATCGCATGGCAGGTTATCAGGAAACCATCAATTTTTACACCTCTGACTTTCCGCATACGCTATTCCCATTGAATACCAATAAGGTTTTAATTGAAAACTTTTCATACAAGCTCAGTGAATATATTTATCAAAATATTACACATGGCTCTGAAGGCACACACACATTTTTAAGTCAAACAAAGGCCTATGCCTCAAAGCCAAAATTTCACTTAAGACGAACCCAAAAACTAGACCCTGTTGCAGATTTTTTTCTTTATGATTTGATTTATAGAAATCGAAGACAATTCTCTAAGAGTAAAACAAAGAACAGAACTAATTTTGGATACCGTTTTCATTCAGGTGCCCCAATCTCAACCACACAAAGTTATATGGAATTTAAGGAGGTTGTGAATGAAGGCTTAAAAAATTTTAGGTTTTACGCAAAGTTCGATATCTCGTCATATTTTAACTCAATATATCATCATGATCTTGTTATGTGGTTTAACGACGTTGCTTCTTCTGAAGAAGACGCGTTGTTCTTTGATAAATTTTTGAGACAAACCAACTCGGGTAGAACGGTTGATTGTTTAGCTCAGGGTATCTACCCGGCAAAAATGTTGGGTAGCCATTTCTTATCGTTTATTGATAATGCAAATCGATTAAATTCAGATATTCTTTACAGATTTATGGATGATTTTTACCTATTTTCTAATGATATGGATGTTTTGATTTCCGACTTCTCTGAGATACAAAGAATGCTTGGCGACAAAGGCTTGTCTATCAACCCAAGTAAAACTTTGTTGGGAAAAACCAGTTCTTTAAAACGCACCCGAAACCTTGATGATATGAAGATAAAGCTGCTTCGAGTAAGGCAGAGGGGAATTATTGGTTCTGCTGTTGAGGACGATGATGAAGATTGGTTGGAACTAGGGTTGGATGACGAGGAAATTGAGTATTTATTTTCCTTGCTAAAACGTGAAAACATAGAAGAAGAAGATGCTGAACTTGTACTTTCTTTAATGCGAGAAAAAGGAAATGATATACTTGAATATATTCCTGATCTACTAGTTAAATTTCCTAATCTCATCAAAAACATCTTTTATTTTTGTGAGCATGTAGAAGATAAGAATCAATTAGGAACATTTGTGCGTAACTTCATAGAACAGAATGCAGCTGCAACAGAATATCAACTTTTTTGGTTAGCAAAATTACTTGAAGAACAACTCATAAATACCCCAAGTACACCGAATCTCATCAGTGGCCTATACGAAGCTCAAAATGCTACAGATATCTCACGTGCTAAAATTCTTGAAATTGCAGATAAACGTTTTGGCTTAAGTGATATGAGAGAAGAAGAATTACGAACTGGAGCGTCTGGCTGGCGCTCTTGGTCTTCAGCAGCGGGGGCTAGAGTTGAGAAGAAAAGCAATCGAAATCATCTCTTAGGATATTTCGCTAATGGTAGTTCTATGAATGAACTAATTGCTGACTGCATAAAGGAATTATAAAAAAACAACCGTAACTCTGGGGACATAACTCTGGGGAATTCTAAGGTCACAATACTTAACCGCTAAAACATCCTCCATACAAAGATCAATGGGGTGAAGATCAATGAGATCAATTTGCTCTGACTCATTGCTGTCCCATTGATTGTTAAAGGATATTAAAGACATCATCGATTAAGGAGAAAAAATTGGGTTTATTTAAGCGGATATATAAAGGATGGAAAACAGCAGGATATTGGACTGAGGCCTTGGATTTCTATACTAAGGACAAGCCGATAAAATCTCTTGTATATCTGAAAAAATACAATTTAATTCGGCCTTTCAAATCTAAAGAAAAAACATTGCAGGGATTGGTTTATTATGAACTTAAAAAGGTTGATCAGGCGGTAGAGTGTTTTAGATGGGCATTTGATAATATCGGACAAGATAAAAGACAAAATATTGATGAGGATAAATATCTTGCAACTTATATCATATCTACTTTGGGAAAAATTTGTAATGAACATAATATCGAAATTGATATTTTGGATGAAAAATTAAAAGATTATAATTTTGATAAGTCAAAAGTTAGAAAGGCATTTATTTGGGCTTTTCCACTCTGAATTCTGGTGACAAGATTCTAAATGTAATACAGGAGACACAATGAATCAATAGGGTCAGCATGAGCTTCGGCCATTAAAACGGTCGGGCTTATCGGGCGGGGGTAAATAGCCTCTCGAATTCTTTCGGGCTTTTATCGTTCAAAACTTTTTAATTGGGCTTAATGCGCCAAGGCACTTCACATTCCATTCCAAGTGGCAGGGGTATAATCGTATTATCGCCGACTTCCAGAGGCTGGACATTTTCCGGAAGTTTTTCCAGTGTAAAACTTTCCGTTGGTTCCGGTAAATCGTAATATTTCTGTCCAATGGTGCAGAGAAAGTTTTTAAAGATGTCCTGCCCCTTCTGTGCGCTTAAATCCACGCCACTCATTTCAAAAGCCTGCGCATAAAGTTGGGGGGCGATACCCCCGGTATAACAGCCGGCGGCACAGCCACAGGCTGTGGCTTTTTGGGTATGGGGTGCGCTGTCGGTACCTGCAAAAAATTTTGTATTATTGGGGGCCGTGGCCGCTTTGCGTAATGCCGCACGGTCTTCATTATATTTCACCAAAGGCAGACAGTAGAGGTGATATTTTAAGCCGTTTAGAAGATCGCCAATCGTATAGAGTAAATGTTGAGGCGTGATGTTCGCTTTAACATGCGACGGCGCGTCCTGGATAAAATCCACACCGACTTTTGTGGTCAAATGTTCCCCCACAACCCGTAAATCGGGATAGCTGTCGATAAGGCGCGGCATATGCTGTGTGTAAAAAATCTCTTCTGCATTTTCAGTACGGCCAAAATAACGCTCAGGATCAAGCCCGTGTTCTTCTCCGTGAATGCAAAGGGTGATACCGGCCTCCTGCATCGCCTGAAACACGCCATTTTCCATAAATCGCTCAAGGGGGGCGCCAAATTCGGCTCCCGTCGTGCCATGCGGGGGATAATATTTACAGGCCTTGAGAATACCGGCCTTTGCACCCTTTTCAATCATTTGCGGTGTGGTATCCCGGGTAAGGTAAAGCGGAACAATTACTTCCTTGAAAGACCCGTCAGCGGCAGAAAAAATTTCAGCGCGATAATTTTCGATACTCTTATAATTGGAAACCTTATCGGCTTCAAACACCTTACCAACAGGGGGCGCGGTATTGGGCATGGCCAAGGCACCAGCACAATTCATGGACACATGATCCCTTACCGTGGCAGACAATGTCTCATCCTGGCGGAAATGAGTGTGAAGGTCATACCATCGAGGGAGAGAAAATTGTATCGTCATGAGAAACTCTTTCTGAAAAAATATTATACGTTGTTCTGACCTGGCTTGCCATAACCCTTTGGACATTTTGAGATGACAAAAAACAAACACTCTCTCAAAGCATACAAAAAGAACCGCGTCCAATTGCTTGAATTCGAGGGACACGAAACCCCTATTATCCTTTATATACCCTCCGCACTTTCAAGTGAATGAGGCAATATCATTTAATGAGATCAGAGTAAATTGATTTATAGTTTCTTCAATATTTCTTTAGATCAATGGGATCAGAATAAGCATCCCCCTCTGGACAAATGAACCAATAAGTTTCATTCTGATCCTATTCATTAAATACAGGGACTAACAACTGGATTAAAAACAATGGCTATTTTCGACAGGTTTTCCCCTTTGCTGGGCCGTCTTTTGCTCGGGCAGATATTTTTCGTTACCGGGATAGGCAAAATGATCGGCGATACGGACAGCATTACCCAATATATGGTGAGTTATGGCGTGCCGGGGCTGTTGTTTTGGCCATCGTCTTTGTTTGAAACTGTCGCGGGGCTTGCGATTGCCATCGGGCTAAAAACCCGGTTTTTTGCGCTGCTGCTTGCTGGATTTTCTTTATTGGTCACCGCGCTCTTTCATACTGACATAAGCGTTTCCATGCAGATGGGACTTTTCCTGAGAAATATCGCAATGGCGGGCGGCCTGCTGTTATTGGCACAGTGGGGAGCCGGACAATACAGCCTTGATCACTGGATTGAGAGCAGGCGCAATAAAAGCTGACCTCGACACAGAAGGTTTCAATGCCTTGGAAGCAAGTGGAAACTGTCCCAAAACCATATTGATCTATATGGCTTGAGGGTCTGCCCTCATTATAATGCGATCAAACGCAGCCTCTGCCTGTGCCTTGGCATCTTTCGCATTGAGGAGGCAGTGGGACACCTGGTAGGAAAAAGCTGTTCCAATCAGCTCAAAAGCGATTTGTCCGGGGCAGACTTTTTGGTCTATATGCCCGCTATTGATTGCATCGACGGCGATATTGGAAATTATATCTCGCCATTGAAGTTCAGATTTCACGAGCAGATCGCGGATTGGGCCGGGGCGGCTGTCATATTCCTGTATGAACACGGTGAAGGGGCATGTGACAAGCCCGCTTGCCCCGGTCATCCAGTCCAGATATTGATTGAACAGGGCATGAAGACGGGGAAGGCCTTTTGGGCTTGCCATGGCAGGTTCGATTACGGTGGTATGGAAAAGATCAAGCGCGGCATGCACAACGGCGAGCTGGAGCGATTCTTTTGATTTGAAATGAGCGAATAATCCCGATTTTGACATGCCTATTTCGCGCGCAAGCCCGCCAAGTGAGATATTCTCAAGCCCCAAAGAAGCGGATTGCACAAGCGCAGTGGAAATAATCCGTTCCTTGGTATCATGGGTCTTTTTCAGGGCCTTGCTGGTCACATTCACCTCACTTCATTTTACACTATGACGGGGCGCAAATTGACACCCAATTTAATCATTATTAGCATACTTCAGAGACATAATAACTAATTCCTTCCGGTGTTATTTCACCTTGTGAGACAGCAACAATATTGTTCAGCCATTTATATTCTTCGGCCGATGTCTCGAACATAATCAAATTACGCAGGTAATAAGCATTTTTGTCAACCGTTGCGCATGTCTTGGGGTTGAGAACTTTTCTGGAAATCTCAGGCGACATGACCCAGCGCCCCTTGTAAAACATATAGATCAAGGCCTTGTCGTCTGTTTCCAGACACACGCGTACATCCAATGTAAAACTGTCATCCGAATGTTGCGTCAGCCAATCACCACCGCTTGGCTTCATCGTGCCATTTATTCTTTCCCCTTCGATATATCCACCCTTGACATCAAAGATCATGCGGCGGCCATTATAATGTTTTCCGATATCATGGGGCGGATTGAGGGTGACGTGCATATCAAAGAGCGGCTTGGTACTAAGTGGTTCATTTTTCATTTTTTATCCTTTTGCACAATATTGTTGAGGTTTGCGCAGAAAGTTTCGCTATATGTTGAGGGAAACATGTCTCCTCAGGAAGAAATTAGCTCATCAAGGGGGATGCCCGCCTTCTCTGCCAACAGGTGTAGGTCAATATTGAAAATTTCTTTTATGATGGATCTGCCCGAAAATTCAAATGTCATTGAAGCCGGGATGGTGACGGATCTGGCCATCCCGGTTATGGTATTAGGGGTGAGTTTAACAAGGCCCAGGGCATGCAAGGCTTTGCCTTGTTTAGAGAATTCTGATACCGTGATATGGTAATCTGGAAACAGACGAAAGAAATATTGCAACTGGCGTTCCACTTGCTTGCGTCCATATGCATTTGCGGAAAAGGCCGGTGTGATCAATTCCACGTCATCGTGATAAATTTCCAGTGATTTTGTTATGTCCTGTTTGTTTTTCGCGTGAGCCAGAGCCGTCACACAATCAATCATATCTTGTTTGCCTTTGATCATATTTCGTATCCTCTTTGATTTTTCAACGCTTTGTCTTCATTCAACACCAGCCTGTCAATTCGGAATGATCTGCACGGGAATGCCATTGACCGCGGCAGTGCCGCTAATTTCATCTATGGCCATTTCATCGGTAATGTCATTAACACTGACACCAGGCATCTGTCTTGCAATGCTGAGTTTGGTTCCGGGGCGCATATGTCCCCATCCATGCGGGATGCTGACGACACCAGGGCTGATTTCATCAGATATTTCTGCCTTGACGCGGATGGAGCCTGTACGCGACTTTACGGTTATATTTTGGCCATTTTCGACCTGGTGATGTTCTGCATCACGGGGGTGGATCATGGCGGTGCAACGGTCTTTGCCCTTGATCATACGATGGCTGTTGTGCATCCAGCTGTTGTTGCTTCGTTTGTGGCGCCGGCCGATCAGCAACAGGGGTTTAACATCCTGCTTACAGGCGCTCAGGCTTTCCTCTTTCAGTCGTTTGATATCATTGATATAGACGGAAGGAGCGACATTGATCATTTTATCTTTGGTAAATAATCGTTCCGGCAATCGGGGTTTCAGCGGACCAAGGTCTATGCCATGAGGCGCCCTGCGCAAGCGGGACAGGCTGAGCCCTTTTCTGAAAGGCATGAAGCCTTTGCCATAAGGTCCTTTTCGAAGGGCGAGATCAAGCATGAATTCAGCACTGCCTAAATAGGGAAATTGTTTAACCAATGCGGACCAGAAACGCGCGGAAGGGGAGGATTTTCTGCCTTTCAAGCCCTTCATGCGTTTGATCAGTCCATCATATATGGCCCAGTCGTCCTTGCTGTTATCATCAGGCTTTATCATGGCTTCGGAATATTTCACAATATTTCGCACCGCCAGCAGATTGAATAAGACATCAAAATTACTATGCTCAAGCGGCCCTGTCGGTGGCAGAATAATGTGGGCTTTTGCTGATGTCTCGTTGATATAAAAATCGATAGAAACCATGAAATCCAAACTTTCCAGTGCCGTCTCCAACTGTTTTCCATTGGGAATTGTCAGGACGGGATTTCCGGCATTACAGATAAATGCCTTGATCTGACCAGGACCCGGGGTAAGCATTTCTTCCGCCAGGGCCGCAGATGGTAGCGACCCGGATGTTTCGGGTAACCCTCTGACCCGGCTTTTAAATTTATTATAGCTCCCCCGCGAAGCCAGTGCCGGTAAGTCAAATGCCGGACTGGCAAACATCAGACCACCTTCGCGGTCCAGGTTACCCGTGGCGATATTAAGGACTTGAATAAGCCACTGACATAATCCGCCAAAAACCTGGGTGGAAGTTCCCATTCGGCCATAACAGATGGCCCTCTCTGCCGTGGCAAAATCGATTGCAATCTGCTCAATATCATTTGCCGCAATCCCCGTAATGTCTGAGGCTTCCGAAAGACTAAAGCTATGGGCAATGGTTTCTATTCTCTCCCAGCCTTTCAATATTTTTGTCAGATGCCCGGGTTTAATCAGGCCTTTTTTAAAAATAATGTGTAAAATCGCCAACAGAAATACGGCATCTGTGCCGGGCCTGATGAAATGATGACGGTTTGCGAGTTTTGCACTCTCCGTTCGGCGCGGATCAATTAAAATGATTTTCCCGCCCCGTGCGGTTAAGTCTTTCATGCGCCGCTTGATGTCTCCTGCGGACCAGAGGCTTCCGTTTGAAACAACTGGGTTAGCCCCTAGGATCAACATAAAATCTGTGCGATCAACATCCGGTATTGTGTATAAGAACTGGCTCCCATACATGAGATATTGTACCAGCTCGCTTGGCAGCACATCAACGGAGGCGGCGGTATAATTATTGCGTGTTTTCAGGGTTCTCCTGAACTTTGCCGCGCTCATCAAAGCGCCGAAATTATGCACGATTGGATTGCCCCAATAAGATGCCACCGCATCCTTACCAAAATCATTTTGAACCGCCACCAGCCTTTTCGCTGTAGTATCCAGCGCTTCCTCCCAACTGATTTCTTCCCAACTATCACCAATGCGTTTCATTGGCGCACGTAATCGGTCCGGGTCAGAATGCAAATCCTGAATAGCGACTCCCTTTGGACAGATATGGCCAAAACTGAGTATGTCGTCAGGATTACCTTTGACCGATATTATTTGCTCGCCCTCATGCTCAATCTGAAGGCCACACATGGCCTCACATAGACTGCATGTCCGATAATGTGTTTTCATCATATCTGCTTTCTGAACCAAACCATGGGTGATAACAGTAAAATCATAATACACATACAGCACGACCGGTCGTGCTGTCAAGGGGATGTTAAAATCCATGACCCCCTGAATTACAGATGCCTGGATCACAGATGTCAGTCGCCCTGAATGGCCAATTTACCCCTCTTGGATCATAGCTCTTGGCTTAAACCTCTATGGTTCACACTTCCTGGGCGAACTGACCCTTGGGGCGGTATTTATGCAGATAGGACGGCAGGATGGCCTCCACCGGGGTGGCGGTGATGCCCAGATCGGACAGGCTTTTGGCCCCTTCGGACACCACATTGTCTTTTTTCAGCATTTTCAACTGATCAAGGGTGATGGGGGCATTGGGCAGAAGGCCCAGAAAAAAGACCTGAAACGGCGCGACAAAATCCGGCACATCGATGAAAGTCACTTTCTGTTGTGCTTCATCCGCCGCCAGGGCCATTAATTGACGTAGGCTGTAGGTTTTGACGCCGCCCAATTCATAGGCCTGGCCTTGCATTTCGTCCCCTTCAAGGGCCTTGAGCATGACCTGAACCACATCGCCCACATAGACGGGCTGGAACAGGCAGTCTCCGGAAAAGACCGGAATCACGGGCAACAGGGACGCGGCCTGGGCAAAGCGGTTAAATAATTTATCATCAGGGCCAAATATTACACTGGGGCGTAAAATGGTGGCCTTGGGGAAATAATGACGTACGGCCGCCTCCCCCTCACCTTTGGTGCGGGCATAATTTGCTTCTGCGTCTTCGTCCGCGCCGAGCGCCGACATATGCACCAGGTTTTTCACACCCATTTCAGCGCTCAGTTTCGCCACCAGCGCCGCACCGCCCACATGCAATTTGTCAAATTTCTGTGCGCCGCTCTGGCTTAATATGCCCACCAGGTTCACCACCGCATCAGCCCCTGTAAGCGCCGCACGAACGGAATCTTCGTTGCGCAAATTGGCCTGAACCACCTGAATCTGTCCCACATCACCCAAAGGTTTCAAGGCCAGCGCGCTATTGGGATGACGAACCGCCACACGAATACGCGCCCCGGTTTTGGCCAGTCGTTCCACCAAAGTTTTACCCACAAAACCAGATCCACCAAAAATCGTAATAAGGCGCTGTGCCATTTTCATCTCCAAAGGTCATATATAATATGAAACAAGGGCTTGCTATAAAAGTTTACGCACTTTTTCAGCAAATTTAAAGCCCGTTTCTGCCTCTGTTCTAGACTTTTCACCCCTGCCCCGTCCAGTCTATTTTAAAAAAATCATTTCACTGCTTGACTTTGTATCAAACAAGCCGTAATCACTGGCTCAAGATCCCGTTGCCCAGATGGCGGAATTGGTAGACGCGCTAGCTTCAGGTGCTAGTGTTCTTTATGGACGTGGAGGTTCGAGTCCTCTTCTGGGCACCAATCTTAAAAAATGATTTCAAAAAAATCAGAAAAAATAAAGCCGCAGTCCCCGGGACGAGCGGCTTTTTTCTTGTTTTGAGGCCATGGCCCAGAATCAAAAAAGGCCGGTTATTTTTCATAACCGACCTTTATGTTTATTTGGCTATTCTTATTTGGCTATTCTGGGTTTTTGGAAGGCTTTTGAAAAGAACAGACTATTCATAAATAATTTGTTCGTGCCATAAAAATAAGCTCTGAAGTTTGGATTGTCGCTAAACAAAATCACACTGCCTTTGTTGCGACGTTCCGCCAGCAGCATGGTTTTGCCCGCCAGTTTCTTTTGGTTTTCTTCAGAGGCAAAGCCACTCAAAAGTGCATTATCAGCAATTTTGACCACACTGGCATAAGGATTTTTTGGTGGATCGAAAGCAATCAGACTGTTGCGGTGGCTGGCGATATTGCGGTCTGAATACCCGTAACCAATGGGATGGCTGATATCCAGATCACCGGCCATGATGGCTCCACCGATCATATCTTCCACTTCGATCATCTCCTTATCACCGTAATTGTTGCGGGTGATTTTCTCAGCACTGTCTTTTGCATCATCTTTATTTTCTTTCGGAGCCTTTGCTTCGTCAGCGCCCTTCAGAATATTGTCATAGGCCCATTTGGCCCCCTGACGATGTGCCACCAGAGTGCCGCCCTTTTTAATCCAGCGATCAACTTTTTTGGAGATTTTATCACCCATATCCTTATGCCTGCCACCCACAAGAATGATATGCGTGAAACCATCAAGGTCGGTCTTGCCGAGCTTCTTCTTGTCAATCATCACAACAGGCATTTTCATGCGTTTATCAAGCAGATGCCACACTTCACCGGCATCATAAGGGGTGACATCTTCACCCGTCAGCAGCAAAATATTCGGCTTCTTGATCGGGGCAAAGGAAAAACTTCCCAGATCCATGCCCAATGTGGGGGTATGGATACTGCCCACCGCATGAACCTTAACCCCGTCTTCCTGCGCAATCCGGCTCATGAGTTTATGCAGATCACCATTTGATTTGCCCCCCTGCCAGCCCGTGGGCACCATGATGGTTCCGCGGGTCATATTCTGCATGCCGGAGGCCGTATTGACCTGAAAATCCTTTGTGGCCACCCGTGGCAGATATCCCGCGTCCAGCAGGCGATATAAGGCGCGCGGTGCATAATAATTATGCCAGGAGAAAAGATAGGCCACGCTGGCCTTTTCCGGCTTGGCTTCGGCAGGGAAAGAGAAATCCGTGACAAGGTCTGCTGAAATTTTCTTCCCGCTTAACGGCGCATAGTCCAGATCAAATGCCAAAGGCAAAGTCCAGCCGGACACATCATAAAATGTATTATTCTCAAATGATGTGATTTTATCAAACAAACCTTTGATCAGGCGGTATTGTGCCTGATCTGTTTCCACAACATAAGACTGACCGGCTTTGAATATCCTGTTATCAATTTTGACATCTTTTGATATTCTTTTAACACCGATCTGATGACGGTTTAACAAATCCAGAGCATGATAGATTTTTGCCGGATCTTTCGGTGCCGTGAAAATATAACCCTTCACTTTATCTTTTTTGGCAAGATCCCGTGTCTGAGCGCTGAATTCTTTTTGATAGGATAACAAGTCCGGGCGTAATTCCACACCGGCCCGAATAATTTCCAGACTGGTGCGATAATGGGTGCGGATATTATCGCGGAAAGAAACCACGCCATAATCACTGTCTTTAAAGCCGTCACTATGGGCCTGCTCAAACAGGATACCGATGGAGCCGTTCACATGGGGATAGGTTGACCCCTTGCCGAGATAGAAATTATCATATCCTTCTTCATTAAAATAAAGACGCTGTTCCCCATCCATGAAAGACCTTGGACGATCGGCCACTTTATCCAGAAGAGCCGTCGACTTCTTAGGAATTAACGGAAAGGTCCGGTCCGGGGCACCGGGATGGAAATAATATGACTTGTTGGTGCCCATTTCATGGTAATCCGCATTGATATTCGGTTTCCATTCATGGAATTTGGCCACCCAGCCTTTGGCTTCGGGATGTTGAAGCAGAAGCCACTGACGGTTCAGGTCAAACCAATAATGATTGGTGCGCCCGCCCGGCCAGAATGTATTGTGCAGCCGGTGTGCCGGATCCGTCACAGGAACCTCTGCGCCATGCATATGGTTCCATGCGGACTGGCGGCTGCTGCCATCGGGGTTAAAGGAGGCAATCACCAGAATAACGGATTTTTTTAGGGTTTCTTCAATCTCTTTCCCCTGTGCCGCCGCCAGGTGATACACCACCGGCAGTGCGGCATCGGTGGAGCTTACTTCGGCCCCGTGCACCCCGTAATTCAGCCAGGTTACCACCGGCATATCGTCCGAAATTTCCTGCGGAGCATCCTTCCCGCGCAGGGCAAGATGGGCTTCACGGATTTCATCAATGCGGGCATGGTTTTCCGGTGATGTTATGGTCAACATCATAACAGGCCTGTTTTCATGGCTATAAGCGATCACCTCTGATGTGATACGATCAGACATGTCTGCCACTTTGGCCAGATAACGCACCAGCATGTCATTACGGGTAATCCGGTGCCCCAACGCATGACCAATGATGCTTTCCGGTTTCGGGATCGCGGCATTATATTTTATATTTTCCACATATAATGGCTTATCGGGTGCCGTTTCTGCCTGTGAGGGCATACAGGCAAGCAGCGTTGAAGCCACAGCCGATGCACAGATAAAAATTTTCTTCTTTAACAATTTCATATTACGAACCTTTATTAAAAAGTGGGCCTGTACATTTAAGACCTTCATTTATTCTTTTGTATCTTCAGGCGCATATTTCCTGAACCATGCGAGGATATTTTCCACCTTGGCAATCATGCGTGAAGGCCGCCCGGCAATACCATGCGGCGACCCCGGCACCCGAACCATAAGGGTATCAACATTGCGCAATTTAAGCGCCTGATAATATTGTTCCGTTTCGGAAATCGGGGTTCGTCTGTCGGCCTCACCCGTGATCAGCAATGTTGGTGTTGTCACATTAGCCACAAGAGAGAGGGGAGAACGCTGCCAATAATGCTGCATTGCTTCCCATGGCATGCCCGGAAACTGGTTCATAATCTGCCCCACGGAACTATCCGCCGTCAAGACTTTCGAAATCCAGTTAATAACCGGTTTGGCAACGGCTGCGGCCCGGAAACGATCGGTCAGGCCGATGGCATAAGCACTGGCAATACCCCCGGCAGAGCCCCCGGCAATATAGAGCTGATCCGGGTCAATGAAACCTTTATCAATGATATAATCAACCCCGGACATATGATCGGCGAAGTCTTCTTTGCTGGAATATTTCCCCTGTAACAATAAGGCGAAACGCTCCCCATAAGACGTGCTGCCGCGGTGATTATCATAAAAAACCACATAACCTTCGGCCACAAAACGCTGAATTTCCGCGGAGAAAAACGGCCCGTAGGATAAATGAGGCCCGCCATGGATTTCCAACAACAGTGGATATTTCTTTGATGGGTCAAAGTCTGGCGGAGTTACGTACCAACCCTGAATTTCCTCCCCATCAAAAGAAGAGGCATAGGTGACCTCATGGGTTTGACCCAGTTTTTTATGGGCAAGAAGGTCTTCATTCAGGGCCGTAATCTGACGGACCTTGCCTTTGCTTTTCACATAAATATCGGCAGGACGTGTCGGGGTTCCTTTGGTGAAGGCCACACTTCCGTCTTTGCCCACCGCATATGTGCCCGAGGAATAAGGACGGCCCAATGTGGTGCCACCAAGACCTGTGGCCATAATTTTATGTTTGCCTTTTAAGCTCGCATAACCAACCTGCGTGATGCCCCGGTCTACAATTTGATAATAAAGACCGTTACTTTTACTGTCCCATTCAATATTCCCAAGGGAACCATCAACCGTTTCAGACAGTCCTTTCAAGCCGGAACCATCCATATTCATGACAAACAGGCGCCTGTTGCGATAGGCCAGTTTCTTGTCATCTATTTTCAGAAAAGCAATCTTCTTGCCATCGGGGGATATTTTAGGGGAATATTCCGCCCCTGCTTCTTTGGTAATCTGACGCAAACCACCATCCAGCGAAACCGCGTAGATATTCGATTCACGGGACTGTCTTTCCCAATCCTCATGACGGTTGGCGGAAAAAAGGATGCTCTTGCCATCCTGCGTCCAGCTCAAACCACCGCCATGATTATACGGCCCCTGTGTCAGCTGACGCGGTGTGCCCCCTTCGGCAGGCACCACAAAGATATGACGGTAGGAAGACACCAATATACCCCGGCCATCGGCCTGATAACGCACCCGGTCGATGTAACGCACCGGTTCAGACCATGTGGCATTTTTTGGTTTCTTTGGCAGTTTCACATCCAGAACTTTCCGGTCTTCCGGAATATTCATGCTAAAAGCAATATTTTTGCCGTCCGGGGACCAGCTGATGGAGGCGGGTGTTTGCTGCAGGTTGGTCACAAGGGCCGTTTGGCCACTATCCATCCAGCGAACATACAGTTCCAGGCTTCCTTCTTTATCCGATAGATAAGCCAGTCGCGTTCCGTCCGGTGACCAGCGCGGGGATGAGAAATTTTTCTTGCCCGACAATAATGGCTGGTGATCCGAACCATCCAATGTGGCGATCCAGAGATTGGAACGGCTTTTGTCCTGCATAATATCGTAGGAACGGCGCACATAAACCACATTTTTATCATCCGGCGATATTTGCGGGTCTGTGGCATATTCCAGATCAAAAATATCCTTTGCCTCAAATAAATTTGACGCATGGTCATTGGCATGACTGCTTATGGAAACCGCCATGCCGCCAATCAACATCGTTAATAGAATAAAGACTCTCATCATTTCACCCTTCCCGGCGTTATTTTGCCAAAATCATATCCACAATCTTTGCCAGACTTTTCCTTAAGACGGCCAATTGATTTCAGTCGTTTAAAAACGCATAAATTTCGTTCAGAAAATTCTGCATTATAAAAAAATAGTCTCAGCATCACAGCTCAGGGTCAATATCAAAATTAAACCCAACCCATAGCCTCAATGCATGTCTTCATACTTCTTCCTGAATTTATTTGGGGCCTTAGACCATAAATTCAGGCGGGTTATTATTGACCCCCAGTTTTTCTTCCAGCCGGTGGCCCACTGCACATAAGCTGCCCTCATCAAATAAACGCCCCATCAGGGAAATATTACGCGGCAGATTAAAAACAGCTTCTTCCTTTTCTTTGGGAACGTCTTTCTGTTGCAGATAAGGCCCGCCCGGCCGGATCAACTGGCGCTCATGAAACCCGCTTCTCAAAGTCAGGCAGGGGTGCCCTGTGTAATTGGTGGTCACCAGCAGGCCCGCGGCAAAATTGGGGGCGATCAGCATATCCACGTCTTCAAAGACCCTCTGCATATGTTCCATGGCCTGGCGCCGCAAACGATCCAGCTGCACATAATCCACCGCCGAAAGCAGCCGGCCATGGCGAAACCTGTTGGGCCAGGCCCGGTCGATCTGGCGTCGCAATAGCTCATCATCATTCGAAAGAGTCAATTCTTCATGTGCTGCGGCCGCCTCCGACACAAGGGACATTCTCAGCAGATGGGGTTTGGTATCCGGCAATGTGATATGTTTGGTTTTTACCCCCAAATCCTTTAATGCCTGAAGGGCATTCTTATCGCAAACTGCCGTGCCCTCCCCTTCGAACCAGTCCGGATCATAACCAACCACAATATCCGACAGATCCCGATTGCCCTGATAATCAAAGCCCATCTCAATGGCGCCACTGTCCTTCTTGTCATAATGGTTAAGAACCGACAGAACCATCGCCGTATCCTCCACCGTGCGGCACATGGGGCCAACCTTGTCCAGTGACCAGCATAACGCCATGGCGCCCGCGCGCGAAACCCGTCCATAGGTGGGGCGCAGGCCTGTTATGCCGCAACGATTGCTCGGGGATATGATGGATCCCAGAGTTTCTGTACCAATGGAAAAGCCCACAAGTCCGGCAGCCGTGGCCGAGGCAGAGCCCGCACTGGACCCCGTTGAACCTTCCCTTAAATTCCAGGGATTGCGCGTCTTGCCATCATACCATACATCCCCACTGGCCAAGGCACCGCAGGTGGTTTTGCCTAGCATCACCGCACCGGCCTGTGTCAATATTTCTACAATTGTGGCATCGCTTTGCGCCACCCGGTCCTTATAAGGCATGGCCCCCCAAGTGGTTTTAATGCCCTTGGTATCAAACAAGTCTTTAATGCCGTAGGGGATGCCATGCAGAGGGCCCCGGTATTTTCCGGCTTTTATTTCACGGTCTGCCTGTCTGGCCTGCTGCAGGGCCAGGTCTTCTGTCACGGTGACAAAACATTCCAAAGCCGGGCCGTGTTTTTGAATGCGTTTCAGATAGATTTTCGTCAGTCTCTCAGACGTAATCTTGCCTTTTTTAATCCAGGCGGCCTGCTGCTTGATTGAAGCAAAGGCAATATTCCCGTCCGTCATGTTTTTAACATAGGAAGATGATTTGCTCAGTTCAAGGCGATTTTGTCGCTCTGGATAATCCACGTAAGACAGACGCGGATCAAAGGTAAGCGCCTGAGGCAAACCATTTGATTTTTCAATGGTTCTTAATTCCTGAAGATTTTCCACCTGTTTGCCCAGCACCGTGAGCAATTGTTCATTTTCTTTATCCGTAAAATCCAGCCCAAACAGTTTCTGCGCCTCTTTTAAGGTATTTACGGTAATATCATCATCACTTCCCTGCGCTATCGTGGGCAGGCTTACCGCAACGCTTGACAATGCCGCGCTCCCTGCCAGAAAATGGCGTCTTGACGTCTTTTTTTCTTTGATTTTATCCATGTCTGACATTGCTACTCTCCTCCTAAAATATACATATTGCCTTATTTATTTTTTTTAGGTCAATCTAATATAGAATAATGACTTTATGCAGACTTATGCAAGCCGCAAAGCAATATTTCTGCTGTGTGATTGAGCCCGCCTATCGGCATGGAATTTGTCCCATTTATCTTTTACAAAATTTTGTGACGATAAAATATGGAAGGGCAGATAGATACACTGCCCTTCCGGAAAAGATTAGAAATTCAGTCGGGCACCAAGATAGAATTCCCGGCCAACCGCGTCATTCACATTACTCACAAGGTTGCGGGTACTGCCGTTTTTCAGACCTGTGGGCGTGAACGGCCCAAAATTGTCTGTCAGATTGTTAACACCGGCATAGACCTTATACTGGTCATCATCACCAAAGGTGTAAGAGGCATAAATCCGATGGAAGAACTGACTGTCATACTTGAAATAACGATCATCCGTCGGCTGTGATTCGGTGTTAAGGTTGATGGTGCTGCCATAATAGACCACCGTATAGGTGAAGCGGAAACCCTCATACCCATAACCGAACTTCGCCCGGAATTCATCCGCCTGATTCTCAAGCTCACCCAAAGGTGTGCTTTTCTGGATTGAACCGCCAATGGCTTCGAATTCCGTGGTATCCTTGAAATAATGCGTATAGCGGAAATCAATATCGAAATCGCCGGGAATGCTCGGCGCTTCAAAGTTATAAAGCAAACTCGCATCAAGGCCTTCCACAACTTTTTTGTTGAGGTTTTCCTGATGGTTGATCACCTCAATCACATCACCATTCACAGAATTACGCTCAATAACATCACAGAATTTATTATTGGGGAAATCCGCTGATGAATAGCATAAATCAACCACATTCTGTGTTGACAAGGCACCAATGGCATCCTTGATATCAATGCGGTAATAATCCGCAGCCACCGTCAGTCCCGGAATGAATTCAGGGGAATAGATAATTCCAACAGTATATGTATTGGCAGTTTCTTCCTGAAGGTCACGCACACCATTGACAATGGCAGCCCCTGCATTTGGACCATTCACACGCCCGAGCCCGTCAAATTCTTCACCGGCATTGTCCGGATCAGCAAGCCAGGCATGAATACCTTGATTAAGGGCACTGCTTGTGTCCGTACAATTTGCCCCAATGGTGGCAAGGTCCGCGGCATCACCGCCGTCACCCTTTGGTTGGCCAATGCCGGATGTATCAAACAGCCCGGTGCCCTGATCAAACGTCAGGCCATCACAGGTATCCACAAGGTCATCCGCATCCTGACGCGGTGGTGAGAAAAGCTCGGTGATGTTTGGCGCCCGTTGCGAACGGGAGAATTGACCCCGGATACGAATATCATCCGTGGGCTGGAACACCAGACCGGCATTATAACTCAGAACCGACCCAACCGTACTATAATCCGCAAAACGCACCGCCGCTTCAAAATTAAGCATGTCCGCAATAAGCGGCACGTCAACCTCGGCAAAAACTTCATACAGATCAAAATTCGCCTTCAGACTTGGGAAAATCGCCCCTGATGAAACGTTAAAATCAAGGGTGGATGGATCACCGTCATTGCCCCCGACCCGGTCACCGTCAGAATCGCCCACGGTATTCTGTTCTTCCCTGCGGTATTCAAAACCAAACGCCGCATTGACACCACCGGCGGGCAGGTCAAAAATCTCACCAGTAACATGACCCCCAAGGGTATATTGGGTGCGGGTCTGGGTCGCCACGAGTTCATCACGGATATAATCCGCCATTTCCGGCGTAATACTGCCGGTGCCAAATATATTCAGGGGCACACAGCCATTTGCACGCGCTGCTGGATCAATACATTGATACACACCCGAACCCGGAGAAGTTTCCTCTACGTTCAGGGCCTGCTGCGCATGAAGAAAGTTCAACTCGTTAATGCTTGTCTGCTTTTGCGAGAAATGCCCAAAGGTTCCGAAGACTTCCCAACTATAATTATCATTAAAATCACCCTTCAGATCACCCATGAGCCGGATCGTCTCACGATCATTGATCTTTGACTGTTCGCCGAGTTCAACGGTGAGGCGGTCAAAGGCAACACCGCCGGAGAGTGTTTCTCTTACTGCATCGGGAATGAAAGGATTATCGCTCGGGATATCACCGATGGTAAATTGACCAGGATTGCCAAAGGAATCCCCGTTGTCCAGGGTTTCATAGCCGCTGTTGTTGGCGCTATCAATCTGGGAGAATAATCCCGTAAAGGAGGCTTCGATTCCAGACGATAATTCATAAGATGCATGCAGTCCCACATTGAAAATTTCGCGTGAACCCTGCAGGGAACGACCCTCCCGGAAGCGGTGCCCGTCAAAGTCTGCAAAAAAGTCCCTGCCGTCGGCCCGGTCACCCGGATTTAAGGTCTTGTCATTGAACCACTGACCGTCTTTGAACCAGGCATCACCGTTTTCAAAAACACCGCCTGGTGTATCATCATCAAAACTCGGCAGCAGACAATGTTTCTCTGTATTGGGCCCATCACAACCCGGAACACCGCGTTCGTTGGCAAAGTCGTCCGAGGATGAGGTGGAAGGATCGTCAAATTCCTGCGCCAATATGGACAATGGACGGGTTGCATCGGCAACAATCATCTTCTCGTCCCGATAGGTCGCACCCAGCATGATAAAACCGCGGTCATCCGCGAATTTTGTGCCATATAATGCGTTGATGCGATATTCTTCACCGCCACTGGCTTCCGGTGCCGTATAACGGCCATCAAGTTGCAGGCCTTCGAAATCATCCCGGAGAACAAAATTGGCCACACCGGCAATGGCATCTGAACCATAAACCGCCGAAGCACCCCCGGTGGTAACTTCGGTTCTTTGAACAAAACCGCTGGGAAGGGTTGAGAGACTGACCCGGTCCCCGTTACCGGAATTGGATACGGCCCGTTTGCCGTTAATCAGAACCAGTGTGCGATTGTCCCCAAGACGACGCAAGGCGATGGTGGACAGGCCGCCGGTCTGAATATTATCATTGGTACTCTGGTTCGATGCACCCGTGCCAATTCCGGGCAGCTGTTCCAGCGCCTCGGAAAGATCGTCGGTGCCAATTTCTTCAAGATCACCAACGTTAAAGACTTGCAGCGGCACAGAGGATGAGGCGTTACTGGCTCTCTTAATACGTGAGCCTGTGACCACCACTTCATCCAGCATAACATCTTCTTCAACGGACGCTGTTTGCGTTGGGGCTTGTTGGGCGAATACTGAATTACTTGAACAAGCAATCATGATCGCGATAATAGAGGAGGTTCCTCGATATTTGTTCATTTTTCTTCCTTCCCATAGGGTTTGAGTTCCAAGTTTTGAATTTCTTGGTTTTCTAAGGACGATGAACAAACGGCAAAGGGACATAAAAAAGATATATTATTTTCTTTTTGGGCGTATTTTTGAACTAATCTTAACCATCAGGCTGTGTATTTATTGTTTTATCCGCCTTAACAGGGTTTCAAGAAAAATTTGCCGCTTTATGGAGAGCTGCTGAAAAAAGCTGTTTATGGAAAAAGATAATATGGTCTGTTTTCACAAGGCAGCACGTCATATAAGGTGAATAGCTATTTCAAACAAAGGGCATAAAAGTTTGAATGATAAAGAACGGGACAAGTTATTAGGTTTTTTCTTTGAAAATCGCGCTGAACTGCATGGTTTTCTATTGAAAAGACTGCGTAATTTGGAAGATACGGAAGATATGCTGCAGGAAATATTTATCAGAGCGGAAAAATATGATGGTGAAATAGAAATCATTAATGTTAATTCATTTGTCTATCGCATCGCCAATAATCTGGCCATTGACAAATTAAGACAAAAAAAACGAATGATGAAATACCATTCTGAAAAAGAAATGAATAGTGAGGAAGTCCCCTCTCGTCATCCCTCCGCCGATCAACAGGTATATGATCGTTCCAGATTGCAGTTCCTTCAGGAAGCCCTGAATATTCTGTCGGAAAAACAGAAGAAATGTTTTATTTTAAGTCGCTGCGACAATCTGACATATAAAGAAATTGGCGAAAAAGTCGGGCTTTCGGAAAGTATGGTAAAAAAACATGTGGCAAAGGCATTGGCCCATTGCCGGAAATATTTAAGGCGAAAAGAGGGATAAATATACTGAAACCGACAATATGTAATATATATTAAACATATCAGCGTATAGTATGAATGACCATGAAAGAAACGGATAAAAACATAGACCATATCATCGAAGAGGCAGCCGAATGGTTTGTTCTCATGGATGGGGATGATGCAACGGACAAGGATAAAGGCGAATTTGCCGCGTGGCTCAATGCGTCGCCTGTTCATGCCCGGGAATATGCAGAGATATCAGGTCTGTGGGATGAGGCAGCCTTATATGGCAATGAACTGGATCGTTCCCAGCCTGTTGTTCAACTGTTTCCAAATGCGAAAAAAACACAGCAAGCACACCAAAAATCAACGCAGAAATCATCCCAGAAATCATCGCAAAAATCATCGCAAAAATCATCAAAGGCAAAAATACCCTTCTGGGCCGACTGGCGTAAAATCGCGGCGCTCTTGTTTGTTGGAATTATGATTTCAGCTTCCATACCATATATGCTGAACCGGCCAGACACGCAAATTGACGTTGCCCTCACACAGAATTTTGAAACCCGCAAGGGCGAAAACCGGCGTTTCCGTCTGGAAGATGGCACATTCATCGAACTGAATACCGATAGTCATGTTGAGGTCTTTTTTTCAGACAACCAGCGTAACATCACCCTTGTAAAGGGAGAAGCTTTTTTCGAGGTGGCCAAGGATAGCCTCAGGCCATTTATTGTTGAGGTGGATAATACTCAGGTAAAAGCCATTGGAACACAGTTTAACATTAACAAAAGACACAAAAAGATTGAGGTCACCGTTCTGGAAGGCAAGGTCAGAGTCTCAAATCAAGAGAAAAGAGGCTCAGCAGAAGCCCGCTTTAACTGGGTTAAGGATTTGATTGCCGGTGAACAGGTTATCGCTCATACGGGACTTTCCGAGGAAAAACCACCCGCAACTGAAATGGCTTACAGACCGGAAAAACTGAATTTAAGGGCTGTTTTATCCTGGCGGGAAAATAAGCTGATTTTTGACAATAGGAATATTATTGACGTCATCGAGGATTTTAACCGGTATAATGACCAGACCATGGTTTTGGTGGATGAAGATCTGCAAAACTTGAAAATAAGCGGTACTTTCAACCCGAATGACCCTGACAGTTTCATTCAAAGTCTGGAACAAATTGCCCATATCCGTTCTGAAGTCAGAAGCAATGGAAATATTCTGCTTTTTAAAGCACATTAGCGTGTTAGTTAATATTGTCAGAGATTTACTTACCTGAATATATTCCATATACTTTCAAGAAAAAATAGGCTTTTGAGAGGAAAATGTTGGGTACATTCAGGGTGTGTCTGGCCTGTATAATTTGTTCGTTTTTTATGCAACATGCACAGGCTGAAGAAAGGCGCTATATATTTGATATAAAGAACCAGTCCTTAAGTCAGGCCCTGCAGCGTTTTTCTCGCATGACCGGCATTCAAATGGCTTATATGTCCAAGGCTGCCCGCAATATAAAAGCGCCTTCCCTGGTTGGAATTTATACACCTCGTGAAGCCCTTATGATTATGCTGCGGGGTTCACAGCTGAATTATAATTTTATCAATAAGAATACTGTCATTATCAAATCTGACCAACAATTGGATGATGATGAACTGGTTGATCTTGGTCTTGCCCTTGATACCGGGGACGCGCAAATCAGCCTGCAAGACAAGTATGAAAATGCAACGGGGGCTGAACGCTACAAATATATAGAAGAGATTGTCACCACCGGGCAACTAACCAAACATCCCGGTTTCAAATCCTCCAGCCCGGTTGTCTCTTTGCATAATACATATTTCTCCCGCCAGGGGGATATGACCAATGATGAAATATTGAATATATTGCCACAAATCATTCCCCATGCCACACCCAATACGAATAATACGGGGGCCAATGATGGCTCGTCCACGGTTAACCTCAGGCACCTTGGGGTAAGCCGCACACTGGTGTTATTTAATGGCCGCCGCCTGCCCGGTGCCAATATGAATGGTTTTACAGACATCAGCATGCTGCCTGCATCCATTATTGACCGTATCGACATTGTGACCGGGGGGGCTTCGGCGATTTACGGCTCCGGGGCCATTGCCGGTGTGGTGAATTTTATCCATGATGAAACCTTAAACGGCGTGCAGGTCAAAAGCCAATTTGGCCTGTCCGAATATGGGGACGGGGAACAATTTACTTTTTCCATGTCTTATGGAACCTCTTTTGCGGCGGGCCGGGGCAGCACATCTTTTTATGCAGATTATGATCGACGCGGTGGATATACAGAGTTCGACCGTGCCATATCGCGTAATCATACGCTCGTTTCCGATGGGGAAATAGTCGAAGCCGGAACAGCTTTTATTCCAGGTGGTCGGTATATTTTTACAGGTGACAGCAAACTCATCCCTTCATCAGAAATCAATCCTGAATTACTGCCCTGGTTTCAGGAGAATTTCAGTGTTCAGGAAAATGGCCTGATAAATATTGACCGCCTGATCCGCTTTTCAAAGGACGGCAAACCTTTGCCCTTTGATTTTGACGAAGATAATTTGATTTTGTCGTCCTTTAGTCTGCTTCAAAACCCGTACCAAAGAGCCAGTCTGTTTAATTTTACAGAATATCAGCTGGACGATGATTTGATGTTTTATTCAGAAATATCATACCTTTACAGCCAACAGGAAAGGCAACTCAGCCCCATTAGCCTGCGCAATATGCGAATTTCGGAAAACCATCCGGATATCAGCCCGGAATTTGCTGAATTAACCCGCCTACTGGAAGGGCATGATGCCGACAATTATATAGAACTCATAACCCGCATCCCGGAGGGCGGCGCCAGAATATTTGACAATCAGCGCCAATATGGACGGATTGTTGCCGGGCTTGAGGGCAATTTGGGGGACGTTTGGGACTTTAATGCCTATGTCAGTTATGGTCTTTTGCGCCATAGCCGCTATTATGAAAATGGCTATTCCAAAATTAAAATCCAGAATGCGCTGGGCTGTCCTGTTGGCCCAAATGATGATGATTTTATCCCCGCTGACTGCACGTTGATACCCTCTTTCCTGAATAATATTCGTATCAACCCTTTTGGGCAGGGCAATATTAGCGCAGAAGAAATTAACTTCCTTCAGACCGAGCCCCTCACCAGTCATATTAAGACAGATCAGATCACCTCGGCGATTAATCTTGACCGGCAGCTGAATAATATACTGAATGATCAGCCGGTATTATTGTCTGTGGGGCTGGAATATCGTTATGAAAAAGCCATCAAGGATGTTGATCCGCGTCTGGAAACGGGCGAAATAAGAGGCTTTAATCAGGATGCCAGCTATAAAGGTTCATATGATGTATGGGAGGTTTTTGCCGAGGCAGGTATTCCGCTTCTTATAGATCAGCCCTTCTTTAACAGGCTGGATTATACGGCGGGCATAAGATTATCCCATTATTCCTCTGCCGGTGGTGTGATGGCATGGCGATCCGGTTTAAGCTGGCAGGTATCAGAAGAATTACGTTTCAGGGGCGAATATCAACATGCCGTTCGCGCCCCAAGCATTGACCAGCTTCACCGAAAATCTGCGCAGAATTTCCCGGATTTCAGGGACCCCTGCGCCCGATCAAGCGGTGAAATTGCTTTATTCTGCAATAGTCTTGGTGTGCCTGACGTGAATGAAATCAGTGCTGATCAACGCCAGGTGAGCTCTTTCCTAGAAGGCAACCTCCATTTAAAAGAAGAAGCTTCAAACACCTATACATTTGGTTTTGTCTGGAAACCTTTCTTTATTTCCAACCTTGTCATCACACTGGATTATTATGACATCACGGTTGATGATATTATTTCACCGTCATTAACCAGCGATGTTGCAAATCAATGCATTGAATCGCGCGACATTAACAGCCTTCATTGTCTGGCCATTAACCGGGATGATTTGGGTTTTGTCACACGGATCAACAGACAGTTCGACAATTTGACCAAGGCGATCCGAAGTGGCATTGACGTTGACCTGAATTATGGTTTCAATCTGGAAAATTTGGGTTTCGCGCAGAATTCGGGCAGTATTGATATGCGCTTTATGGGCGGCTGGATGATGTCATCCAAACAACAAATCTCAAAGAGCGCCCCTCTTATTGATTGTGCGGGGTTTGTGGATGATGCTTTATGCGGCAGGGCATTGCCAAAATTTAAATCTGTTTTCTGGATAAATTATAAAAAACGCGCATTTCAAACCATGCTCCGCTGGCGCTGGTTGTCCAGCGTGAGCGATGGCGTTCTACTTGCAAACCCAAAAGCCAATGCCGTGATCCCGCATGTGCCTGCCTATCATTATTTTGATTTGCTCGGCAGTTATAACATCTCAAATGAGGCCATTCTTTCCGGCGGCGTGCGAAATATCTTTAACAAACAACCCCCCCTGATCGAATCAGAAGTCGGCGCCGGTACAGACCCTGCAACATATGATACAAGAGGCCGCTACTTTTTTATCGGCATCAAAACAAACTTCTAGACCGTACATTCATCGGCGCTTTTTAAGGTTTAAACTTATCTGTGACGATGGTTATCGGACGGCCGATTGAACTTGCCTCAGGCCCAAAAGGGCATCAGATGGCGGAATTGGTAGACGCGCTAGATTCAGGTGCTAGTGTTCTTTATGGACGTGGAGGTTCGAGTCCTCTTCTGGGCACCAACAGACTTTTCAGTCTCATTGAATATAATTCAAGGTAATTCAGTCCCAATCAGATTGATACCACGAGGCTAATTTGGTTGCGTTTTGCACCATGCCAAGTTTACTCAGGCCATCACTCGGATCAGTAAAAATGGACACTCAGTTAAGTTGCTTCTGGTAAAACCTCAGCCCCATATGTTGCTGGACTTTGATAACCCAGACAGCTGTGAAGTCTGCGGCTGTTAAGCGCTTTAATCATGAAAACATATTTTATTTCTATCCAAGTCCCTCACATAGCCAGAAAAACGAGGCCCCTTTTGATTTGGCTCTCCCTCACAGGTGCCGCCCAATTCAATCGCCTTTTTATGAAACCTTTTTACGTCTTCAATAGATCCCACACCAAAACCAACCATTGTTCCATTTCCACTGGTTGCAGGTTTCTCATCAAAGGGAATAGCTACTGCAAATGCAAAATCTTCACCCAGCCAGTAGGCCATTCTTTCAGTTGATGGAACTCGATTAACGTCTATTTTCTCAAAGAGTGTGTCATAGAATTTAGTCGCGGCTTCCAAATTGTTTGTCCCAACAACGAAATAGTTCATTTTCATAATTTAGTCTCCTGCGTGTTAAAGTTACGTGACTGTTTGTCGTCTCACTCATATTGACAAATAAGACATTTTATGTCCTATTTGATTGATGACGCGCACAAATTCAAATGGCAGATTAAGGCGGTTGGAATTGCTAGCTGTTCAGCTAAAGCAAGAAGGTCTTTGCACGGTTAAAGATCTGGCGGATCAGCATGGTGTCAGTGAACGAACGATTGCACGAGATCTGTTGCTTATGCGGGAGCAGGGCATGCCCATCGACGCCGATCGCGGTCGTGGTGGGGGCGTGCGCCTTGATCGCAATTGGGGCGTCGGCCGGATGAACCTGGCCTACCCTGAGGCGGTTGATCTTCTCATTAGCATCGCGGTGTCAGAGCAAATGAACTCTCCAATGTTTTTGGCCAGCCTAGGTTCGGTCAGGCGACAGTTGGTGGCATCATTTTCGTCTGAAAAGCGTAAAAAGGTGAATCGCCTGAAATCCCGCATATTGATTGGTGTCACGGCATCCACTTATGTCCAAGCGACGGTCAATGCCCCTCCGAAACGTGTTGTGCAGGCTTTGCATCAGGCATTCATTGATCAGAGAACGCTTGCGATACGTTACCAAAACGAGGGCGGTGTAACGTCAGAACGGAAAATTGAACCCCATTATCTTTTGCTAAAATACCCCGTATGGTATGTGATCGCGTTTGATCATCTGCGGGATGCACCGCGTACATTTCGTTGCGACCGAATTCTGACTGCACAAACGACGGGAACCCATTTCCGCCTGTTGCCAAAAGAAGGGTTCCAGCAATCTTTGGACGGAAACGACCTTTTGATATGATCGCTCCGCAGACATTCGCCGCAACGCAGAAATACTAAAAATGGGCTCGAAGCAGCCGTTCAGTACTGGCTTCGCAAACGACCTCAAAGACACATTTTCAACGCTTAACCCGCGCCCGGCAGTATCATTATAAGGTTGCGTTCAAACACAAAAATCATAGCAATGTTGTTGGCCAAAATTAAGGTACTTGGACCACTTCATGCCAGTGCCCATCTATGTCCCCTATGGGGCACCAATCTTAAAAAATGATTTCAAAAAAATCAGAAAAAATAAAGCCGCAGTCCCCGTGACGAGCGGCTTTTTTCTTGTTTTGAAGCCATGCCAAAAACATGATGAACATTCAAAACAGGATGGCCCATCATGCTTTGCAACCGAAGCTAATATAAAGCCCAATGCGTGTATGTCCAAGTTGGCATGAGTTGCAATGGATAGCCCTTACGTTATAATCGCCTGTAAAAGAAGAAGGGAAATTAAAAATGAGGCATCAGAATAAATATCTGGAAAAACTGGAGCCAGACGACGAGCTCCCCAAAGAGTTTAAGCTGTCTCGGTCTCGTATAATGTACATTGAGGATAAATCGGAAGGCCTGGTGGCGGTTCTGCTGCAACTCGGCACCATCAGCATGCCCTTTTTGGCTATTCGGTAATTTTCTTTGTGCTCGCCACCCCTGCCCCTAAGCTAGATCACCTTATCCTTCTGGCTGATCATCAAGGTCCTGAGGGGGAATTTGTGACCTCCCTCGAATAAATATGGTTAAATATTGTCTGCTTCCGACCCAAAGCAGACACTCAAACTTTCTGATAGAATATGGCATAGAAATTTTCTGATTCACCATATGATTTTGGAAAATATTCAAACAATTAATTGAAGGAATTATCGATGAGAAATTTACAAAAAACGGGTGGAATTGCCGCCCTGTCAGAAGCCATAATTTACCTCTCGGCATTTATTTTCTTTGGTGCATTCTGGCATTACCCCACGGGTGCAGATGTGGCCCAGAAGCTTGCCTTTTTGTCGGATAAGCAAGTCACCCTCTCTATCGTTAACTTCATCATATATGTGCTCTTTGGAATCTTATTGGCGATATTGGTTCTGGCGCTGCATGAGCGTATTAAAGACAAAGCTCTATCCCTCTCACAGCTTGCCTCAGTATTTGGCATTATATGGGTTGGCCTGGTCATAGCCAGTGGCATGGTCAAGAATATCGGATTGGAGACTGTTATCAATCTCTCCATTCAAGACCCAGAGCAGGCCATGACTGTTTGGATCGCGATAAGTGCTATCACTGAGGGGCTCGGGGGTGGAAACGAAATTGTTGGCGGCTTTTGGGTTCTACTGATATCGATTGCAGCATTAAAAGCAAATGAATTGCCAAAAATGTTAAATTTTCTCGGTCTTTTGGTGGGCACCGCTGGCATTCTTACCGTCTTTTCCGCTGATATTCTGACAGAGGTTTTTGGAATAAGTCAAATCGTGTGGTTCATCTGGTTGGGTTTTGTGATGTTGAAGAAACCTTCAAATTAACAAGAATTCACACATATTTAACTTCAAAATACGATTAGCCTGCGCTGAGTATAAAGGTGAATGTCCGCTCTTGGCCGAAAGCAGACACTCAAACTTTTCCATAAATCACCCCATTGGCTCGCGATGTTTCATCACCCAGGCCCAAAAGGGCATCGGGTGGCAATAGTATCGTTCAAAAATATTCCTTGCCTTTGGTCCTGTCCGGGTAAGGTGCAAGGAACTATCACCCTTAGAGTTTTGGCAGTTCGCGGCTTTTGTTTTTTGTGATTTTCTGTAAATCTTTTAAGGCATCAATCATTTTTTCGCGATCCATGCCGCTGGCCATACTGCTGGTCTGGCCTTGCATGGGGCCGGTTTGTTCGAGTATATTTTCCATGCCTTTAGACAAGCGGCTGAATTTTTCCAGCAATTGACCCGATGCTTCAGATATGGTGCCAAGATCGCGGGCGGTTTTATGCAGGTCTTGCAGGATATTGTCTTTATTGACCACCGCATGATCCAGCTTATCCTGCCTGATGCTCAGTTCCGTCAGGCTCTGATCCATATATTTACCGAATTTTTCAAAATTATCCTGCATTTCTTCTGTGAGGTTTTTAACCATTTTTTCCACATCACTGCTCAGACTGTCTTTTGACTTTTTCTCAGCCTTTTCGAGTATTTTTTGCATATCTGACAGGTGGCGGGCAATGGCGCTGGCCTGTTGATCCAGCTGTTTAGAGAATTTGACCGAACTGTCCTGAATATGTTTTTCCATATCCTTGGCAGCTTTGGCGGATGCCTTCAGACTCTGATTTAGACTATCTGCTTCCAGCCCTGCATTTTTTTCATAATCCAGTGTAAATCTGGCCAGTGTTTTGCCCAAAATAGTATCAAGCTTTTCTTCCTGTTCCGCGGCCAAGGCCTTGGTGGCGCGGGTCATGGCGTTTAAGGGTTTGGCGATGGTGCGTTCCAGTTTCAGGGCCATGTCATCGGAAATAGCGGCAGAATCAACATTATCCGTCATATGGCTTAAAAGTTCATTCAGACTGTCATGGTGGAACAGATTATCAATGTCATGACAAAGCCTGTGGGCCCCGCCCCGCAGCATATCGCCCATAAGGCGGCTGATTATGGTGACGATGATGGCACTGATCAGGCAAAGCGCAATGGACACCACACCCGCCTGCAAGCCCACCAGCATCGGTGTGCCGCCACCCACCGATGAATTAAGGGCAAAATCCACGAATGACAGCATCAGGCAGATACCACCAATGCCCGCCAATATGGTTGGTAACATGTTGAAAAACCACATAAAGATACGTTGATCCACCAATTGATGCGGATTGAAAACAAAATCTGCTGTCTGCACGGCTCTTACCGGTGCAATGATAAATTTCTTATTTTTATTATTCTTGAGCAGGATTTTGGAAACTTTCATTTCCTCTAAAACCTCAGAGGATATTTCCTGATCCGGACCCTGAACAAGGTGGCTGCTGTAAATACGGGCCAGGTCGTGAATAAATCCCAAGTCGGACAATTTGGCCAGAAAAGATTTGACCGTTGTCTGATGCAGTTTCTCATGCGCCAGAGGCAATTCTGCAATCGCCCTCAATGCGCCCGCAAGATAATACCACACCCTCAGTGCCGGCAAAATAAAGGTGAAAACCAACAGCGCCAGCCCCATCAGACTGGCAAAACCTGAAAGGTGAACCAGATCGCTTTTTAAAATGGATCGCGGCAGGGCCTTGCTGAATATATCTTCAAGCATATCCAGAAGCACGGGATTAAAGAAATAGGCACATAAGGCCGAAATAATCACGGTTAATATAAAATAAACATTACGAGGCACGGTCCCCACCTTTCCATTAGCGATTATCGCTTATTATTGGTCTTATTATTGACGGATCAGATTAGCATGCCATGTATAAAATACAACCATCCAGGGGCCGATTACCCGATCATGGGCCTGTATAGTCCCTATTGTTTAAATTAGGGTTAGGAGCCTAGACATTAACATTTTGATTTTTTACACTCATATGTGAAAAATAATTTAAAACAACAAAGGCGCAAAAAGGGATATAATGACAGAAGAACAAAAAAAGATCCCCCATATCCTCCATATCATCCCGAGCTTTGCCCATGGCGGTGTGCCGATTCGCATTTCTTATCTGATCAATCACTTTGGCCGCCGCGCCCGTCACAGCCTTCTGTCCACCAATGGGGATTATGCCTGCCTGTCGCGGATCAGGGATCAGGATAATATTCAGATCATCCCCCTGGAAGGGGCCGATCAGGGCAATATTTTTCAGCGTCTGCTGGCCTATCGCCGCCTGATCCGCAAAACCCGCCCCGATCTGTTGCTTACCTATCAGTGGGGATCGGTGGAATGGGCCATGGCCAACAGTTTTTTCCCCCTCTGCCGCCATTATCATCTGGAAAGCGGTTTTGGGCCAGAGGAAGCCATGCAGACTTTGCCCCGCCGCGATCTGTTCCGCAGGCTGGCGCTGCGCAATATCAAGGGTGTGATTGTGCCCTCAAAAAACCTGATGCGCATCTGCCGGCAAAAATGGAAAATTCCAGAGGGCAAGATCATTTATATTCCCAACGGGGTCGATTGTGATAAATATGCCGCCGCCCCCGACCCCGACATCATCAAGGGTTTCAAGGCAGAGCCAGAAACAGAGCCAGAAACAGAAACAAATGCCATCACCATCGGCACCATGACCCCTTTGAGGGCTGAAAAAAACCTGCCGCGCCTGATCCGGGCCTTTAGCCATATTGCCCAAAACCATCCGGATCTGAAATTAAACCTGATCATCATGGGCGAAGGCGGGGAGCGCCCATCTCTTGAACAGATGATTGACGAAAGTGGTTATGGTTCCCGCATCATTCTGGCGGGCCATGTGGATGCACCGGAAAAAGCGCTGGGTCTGCTGGATATTTATGCCCTGTCCTCAGACACAGAACAAATGCCCAATGCGGTCAATCAGGCCATGGCCGCCGCCCTGCCGGTGGTCGGGCTGGATGTGGGCGATGTAAAACATATCGTGTCCGAGGCCAATAAAGACCATATTACCCAAGCCGGCAATGACAAAGCTTTCACGGGCGCATTGGAAGATTTGATCCTGAACCGGGACAAAAGAGCGGCCATCGGCAAAGCCAACAAATCCCACGTCAAGGCCACCTATGACCAGTCCCGCATGTTCGAGGCTTATGGAAAAATCTGGGGTGTGGAATAATTAATCCCGCCTGATGCGCTCAAATACCGCCGGATAATTGGCAACGCTGTTTTTCCAGTTGCGCACTTCTTCTACATAGGTACGGGCGGCGGTGTGGATTTCGGGCCATTTATCCCTGTTTTCCAGGGTTTCGATGATGGTACCGGCCAGATCAAGGGCATTATCCGGCCGGAAGAGGATTCCGGTTTTGCCGTCTTCGATCAATTCATTATGCCCGCCGATATTGGACGCGGCCACCAGTTTATGCTGGGCCATGGCCTCCAATGGTTTTAAAGGGGTCACCAGATCGGTCAGGCGCATTTTCTTACGCGGATAGACAAAAATATCCACCAGATTATAAAATTTCTGCACCTTGTCATGGGGCACCCGACCCGTGAAGATTACATATTTTTCAATGCGCAGGTTTTTCACCATCTCCCTGAGGTTCTCTTCCTCTGGCCCGCCACCCACCAGCAACAGTCTCACCTTGGGTATTTTCCGGGCGATCATGGGCATGGCTTCCAGTAAAATATCCAGACCTTCATAATTATAGAATGATCCGATAAAACCCAATGTCACCGCACCGTCCAGACCGAGCCTTTCTTTCAAATCCTGATCCGGCGCATGGGAGCCGGAAAATTTGGCCACATCAACCGCATTGGGGATCAGGGTAATTTTTTCTTCATTGATACCGCGCTTGATCAGGTCTTTTTTAAGCCCCTCACAGATTACCGTAACCGCGTCGGCTTCGCGAACCACTTTGCTTTCCAGACGATGGGTCAGACGATACCGCAAATCCCCTTCCCGACAGCTGCCATGACTGACCGCCGCATCTTCCCAGAAGGCCCGGATTTCATAAAGCACGGGAATGTTAAATTCCTTACCCACCGCCACGGCGGCCAGTCCATTCAACATGGGGGAATGGGCGTGAATCACATCCACTTTTTCAGTTTTTAAAATTTCCCGCAGTCTTTTTTTCAGGCTGCGCACCACTTCCCACTGGTTCAACAGGGGAATTTTACTGAACAGGCGATTGAAACGTGTGGTGCGGTAAAATTCAAGCTCCTCCACCGTTTCTTTATCGCTTTCGGGATTTAGGTGTTTCATGCTGGTCACATGCAGGGTATCAAATCCCAACGCGCGTTGTTCACGCAAAATCTGATAGCTGCGGAATGTATAACCACTGTGCAGTGGAATGGAATGATCAAAAACATGCAGAATACGCATCATCATTTCCCCTCACGTTTTGTGTGGAAATTAGCCATGCAACGGCTGATCAACTGATCAAATTTTTTCATGGCGTGGGGCCAGTTATGATGGCTCACCACCCGTTCGCGTCCGGCGCGGGCCAGACGGTCCCGTTCCGCCACATCATCAAACAGCCGCGATATGGCCGTTATATATTCATCTGCTGTGCCCGCCGCATAAATATGCTCCCCCGCCACCGCATCAACCCCCCGGGCCGCATTGGAACTTGAAACCACAGGCACCCCCATGGCCATGCCCTCCAGGATTTTATTCTGGGTGCCGCGCGCGATTTCCAACGGGGCCACCATCAGGTGACTTTGCTGAACATAAGGTCTGATATCATCCACCGTACCGGTAACTGTAATATGGGGTAATGCGTCCAGTGCCCGCACGGATTGCGGCGGTTCAGCCCCGATCACCGTGAAAGTCACGTCAGGATATTTTTCTTTAAGCTTTGGCAACACGTTCTGACTGAAGGACAAAACACATTCTTCATTGGGATAATAATCCATGCGGCCAATAAAGCTGATATTATGTTTCTTAAAGGGCTGATCCGAAGGCTGGAAAAAATCAAAATCGACCCCATTGGGGAAAATACCACTATCCGCCCCGGTCTGATACCCATCCAGACTGTCCGTTTCAAATTCAGTGGCACAGCTGTTCAGATCGAACCGGGTGGCCAGTTTTTTTTCCGCCCGCATCAGTTTCATGCCTTCCAGCCAATATCCCATGCTGATAGGCCATTTCTTAAAACCCGAAAAAGCCAGCCATTTCTGACTGTCCATATCACAAAAGTCGAGGAATTTCGGGATATGAGACACATGAGATACATATTGGGCGGCAGATGAGCTGAAAACAATGATCAGATCAAACTTCTTTCCTTTAAGTAGCCTTTTAACCTCCCGGTCCAGTCTGACAGAATAGAAGAAACCCATGCTGGAAGGCTCAAGCGTGAAAAGGCGCAGGATCATGCGCAAGAGCTGCCAAAAACCGCTGACCCGGCAAAGAATAAATTCTTCACAATAATCCCGGATACCCTGACATTCCGCCGCCTCCTCTGCACTGCGCGCCAGTGAGGCCACTGTGACCTTATGGCCCCCTGAATGCAGATGTTTCACCATATTAAAAGAACGTATCTTATCCCCCCTGGTGGGGGGATAAGGAAAACGATGAGACAGAAAAAGGATATTCGCCGGTTCGGTCATTTTAAAGAATACTCATTTTTATTATTGGGCCAACCAGCCTATTGTGACATTTCCCTGAGCATTTTCCGGGCATTTTCAGCCTCGGAAAATTCCACACCGGAAGAAATCATTTGCTCCAGCTCTTTTTTCGCGGCTTTCGTATTGCCGTTATTTTTCAGGGCTACGGCAAAATGATAACGGATATCCATATTGTCCGGCTCTTTATTCACGGCCTTCTGCAACAGGTCCAGACCTTGTTTATTTTTACCCGCCTGAACCAATATCCACGCATAGGTATCCATAAAAGAAGCCACTTCCGGACGCATTTTATAAGATTTTTCCGCCATTATTTCCGCCTTGGCCATTTCACCCACTTTGGAATAAAGCCATGCATTATTATTCAGGGCCACCACATTATTGGCATCTATATTCAATATATAATCATACTGTTCAATGGCTTCTGTATAAGAACCAGCCTGAAGATAGTCAGATGCCAATACATGACGAATATTCAAATTCTTTTCATTTCTCGCCAGCCAGTCTGTCAGAATTTTAGTGGCATTTTCCTTATCCCCCATGGCGGCATAAGCTCTGGAATATTCGATGGCGAATCGTGTGCTTTTCGCCCCGAATTCCCGTGCCTTTTTATAAGAGTTCAGCGCATCCTGCGGTTTTCTTTCCACCATGAAAAGGCGGCCTTCCAACACATAGGCCAACGGGGATTTTTCATCCATCTTTTTTAAGTCTTCGATATATTTTCGCGCCGCCGGATAGTTGCCCTCCCGACTTTCCAGGCTATAGAGCTGAGACAGAAAAGCTTCTTTGTTTTTGGCAAATTTCAGCGCCTTCTGGAAAGTCTGTCGCGCACCTTCATAATCCCTGACCTTCATCTGGGCATTACCCAACAACTGATAAGCCTTGTCATTTTCACCCAATATTGCGGCCATTCGTTTTAGATTGCCGATGGCAAGGTCGTTATTGCCCAGCAACATGTCAATCTTGCCCGCAGCCTCGTACCCCGCCCCATGGTCGGGGAAATCACGGATTATCTGCACCGCAATATCCTTGGCTTTTTCAAGATCTTTATCCAGCAGGTAAATTTCAGAAAGCTGAACCCTGATATCAATGCGTTTTGGCGCAGCGTCCGCGGCCTGTTCCAGATATTGCACAGCCGTTTTATAATCTCTTTTGCTGCGCGCTATTTTAACCAGCCCCAGTTTTGCGCCCACATGTTTTTTATCGCTGCGCAAAATCTTTTGATAAATATCGATGGCTTCTTTTTCATTATTTTCCCGCAAGGCAAGCTGGGCCAGGTTGATGTTGGCAGAATGATATTCCGGGTTCAGATCAAGCGCTCTGTCGAAATTTTCCCGAGCTTCCTTGGACCTGCCAAGCCCGGCATAAGCCGTGCCTTTCAGGTTATAACCAATGGGATTATCCTTGGACTGAGCGATAATATGGTCGGCATTTTCCAATGCTTTTTCAAAATCCTGCTGACGCAGGGAAATCAGGGTCAGAAAAACCGCAGCCTGTTTGGAATTGGGGTCTTTTTCCAGAATACCTTCCAGGTTTTCCACCGCAGACTGGGGATCGCCCGATGCCAGCTTGCTCAGCGCCAGTTGGGTTTTCAAGCGTTCCGCATCTGGATTGGCTTCCACCGCTTTGGCAAAATATTCCGTACCTTTTTCATATTTTCCAAGTTTCATGTTGGCACTGCCGAGCAAGGCATAAATAATCGAACCCGCATCCCCATATTCCAGGGCAGGTTCCAGCACGTCAATGGCTTCCTGATGTTCGCCCTGACGCAATAAAGCAGCCCCCAGATAACGCCGTCCCACCACATTTTCAGGTGTAATATCAATCAGCTTGCTCAAGCCGTGTACCGCCTGGGCATAATTGCCCTCGGAATAATTCACCACACCGCGCAACATCAGTGCCGGGACAAAATTATCCAGTGCCGGCCCTGCCGTCTCCAGAAATTCCATCGCCTTTTTATTGTCCCCTTTGCGCACCTGAATGACGGCAGAGAGATAATTGGCAAAAGGATGGCGCGGCGCCACTTCGAAAATCCGGTCCAATATAACCAATGCTTCTTCATCGCGTTTCAAGTCGAATAAAACCCCGGCATTTTTAACCATGGCCGCCATATTTTCCGGCTCAATTTCCAGTACATGTTCAAAATAGGGCAGCGCATCCTTCGCCCCCTTTTCCGCCAGAACCATTTCCCCTTTAAGGATAAGGCCTTTTATATTTTTTGGATTAATCGCCAGCCCCTGATCCAGTTTTTCTGCGGCTTTTTCATTTTCCTTTTTAAAGAAATGCAATTGGGCAATTGCCACGGAAATCACATCATTGTCTTTTGAAATATTTTCAGCCTTTAAAAATGAAGCAAGCGCCTTATCCAAATCCCCCATGCCCTGATGGGCCTGACCGGAAATAAGAAAGGAAAGATCCTGATCGGCTTCATTGACATTTTCCGGGGTCAGCAGTGCCAGCACCAGATCAAACTTCCGCTGGAGCAGATAGGCTTTGGCCAGGCCGATGCTGATGTCTGATTTTTTATAACCGAGTTCAACCGCTTTTAAATATTCCTTTTCCGCAAAGGCCGGTTTTTGCTGACGCATATAAAGACCGGCCAGAATCTGGCGGTTATTGGCATTTTTCAGGTCAGCTGCAACCGCATTCTTCATCTGGATTACCGCCGCATTCAAATTGCCTTTTTGAAGAAATTCCATCGCTTCTTCAACATATTCGGCACTTTTAGTCGAATTAACCGCGCCTTGCGCCGAAAATGTGGCCCCAAGCATAACCATCGTGATAAGTATAGATAAAATTCGCATCGGAATTCCCCTTATTTTCATATTAAAAGCGCCCAAGGCTCTCATTTGTAATTATATTCAGTTTCAACCTTAAACATTAAGGTCATATTGTTTCACAAGGCCATAAAAAGTTGGCCGACTAACCCCCAGAATACGGGCGGCCTGGCTGATATTTCCATTGGAATAGGTCATGGCAGACTTGATCGCCTTGATATCGGCGATCTCCCTGATCTGTTTCAGGCTCAAGACCTCTTCCACGTTTTCCTCATTATTCAGTTCAAGGTCTGAGGCCGTGATTTTTTTACCTTCACACATAATGATCGCGCGTTTCACCCTGTTTTCCAGTTCCCGCACATTGCCCGGCCATTCATAGTTGGAAATGGCCGAAATGGCTTCTGGTGAAAAGGCGTTTACCGCACTGTTTAATTCTGATGAAAAGCGCTTAAGGAAAGCCTGCGACAATAAGATACTGTCACTTTCACGTTCCGACAGCCGGGGAATATTAATGGCAATTTCACTGACCCGGTAGAAGAGATCCTCGCGGAAACGTCCTTCCTGAATATGGCTTTCCAGATTTTGATGTGTGGCACAAACCACCCGTACATCCACCGGAATTTCCTTACGCCCGCCGATACGTTCAATGACCCGTTCCTGTAAAAATCTGAGCAATTTCACTTGCAGGGAAAAAGGAATGTCGCCAATTTCATCGAGAAATAATGTGCCGCCCTGCGCCACTTCAATCTTGCCCATGGTTTGTTTGACCGCGCCGGTAAAAGCGCCTTTTTCATAGCCGAATAATTCACTCTCCAGCAGGTTTTCCGGAATAGCGGCGCAATTTATCGCCACAAAAGATTTATCCTTACGATCACTCTGGTCATGGATGGCCCGGGCCAGCAATTCTTTACCCGTACCACTGGCCCCAAGCAGCATGACGGTCACACTGGTGGGGGCCACCCGCTCCACCATATCACAGACCTTTAACATGCTGGAACTGTTGGTGATGATATTCTTCAGCCGGGTGGGTTCCTGATTTTTAATCAGGGCTCTGTTTTCTTCTTCCAGATCATATAATCTGAAGGCCCGGTTGACGATTAGGCCCAATTGATCAGGGTCCACCGGTTTCTGGTAAAAATCATACGCGCCCAGTGATATGGCCTTGACCGCACTTTCATGTGCGCCATGGCCCGAAGCGACAATGACTTTCGTATGAGGGCACTGCTCCAAAATCATCTCAAGCAAGGCAAAACCCTCTGTCGTGCCATCCGGATCAGGCGGCAGGCCAAGATCAAGGGTCACCACTGCCGGTCTGTCCCGCATCAGGGCCGTCATGGCCTGTTCCCGGTCACCCGCGATCTCAACATTATAGTCTTCAAAATTCCACTTATATTGTCTTTGAAGGCCAGTGTCGTCTTCAATCACAAGCAGATTACGCTTTTCAACACCCATCATTCACACATCCCACTTTTCACCCTGTTTGCTCAATATTTTCTGGGGCGATTTCATTTAACATCTTTAAATATACAATCATTGTGGTGCCTTGACCACTCACACTTTTTACCTTCAGACTGCCGCCCAGACGGCGGATCATTTCCCGGCTTTCATAAGCCCCGATTCCATAACCATTAGCTTTGGTCGAACGGAAAGGCCGGAACAGTTCATCACGAATAAATTCCTTACTCATGCCATGGCCATTATCCTTAACCTTGACCACCGCATAATTATCATCTTTATCAAGTTTTACCTCAATGACCATATCATCCTCTGCGCAGGCTTCCCGGGCATTTTCAATAATATGCATAAAAATTGTATCCAGGCTTTCCACATCGCCCTGCACATATATTTCCTCGCCATTGTCCTGATACGCGATCTGTAAATTCTGAGGTTTATATTTATCAACTATATCCCGAATAAAGCCGCTGATTTCCACGGTTCCCGCACTTTTTTCCTTTGCCGGAGCCTGAACCACCCCAATGCGCGACAATAGCGAATTCATCTTATCCACCGAATTCTGAACCGTAAGAACCATATCTTTTTGGAACTCGGGATTATGGGCGTGTTTTTCCGCATTGCGCACCATCATGGAAAGCTGGCTTGCCATATTCTTGATGTCATGAACCACAAAGGCAAAACGCCGGTTAAAAGCATCAAATTCGCGGGTTTCCGCCAGCGCCATTTCCGAGGTCTGTTCCGCCAGATAACTGGCCACCTGCCGACCAACAATTTTCATCAGGTCAACACTTTCCCAATCCAGTTTATGACCAATCCTGTGGTGCGAACGCGGCCGCATCAAAACCGCAAAGCCCACCAGCCTGTCCAGATGAATCAGGGGCAGCAAAAGCCACAATTGGGATTCAGCCCTTAACCATACGGGGATATCCGCCCCTTCGGCCGCCAGATCCGCCTCTTCCTTTTCATCACCAAGCTTTACGACCCAGCCCTTCTGTTCCAGAAACCGGGCAAAGGCATCATCAATGGCAAGCTCACCTTCAATATCAAAGGGGAAATTCCATTTGGCCTGTAATGAATATCCCCCATCATGGTCTTTGATCCACAACGCCCCGCCCGGACAGTCCAAAATATCGGCCAGAGCCTGAATGGCGCGTTCACGCAATTCATAATGTTGACCGGTGGTGGAAATGGTTTTGATAAAATGAAGCCATTCCTCCCGATAATCATATTTATATTTGAAAAGATGTTTTGTCAGCAATACCCGCGCTGTTGCCCGTATATTGCCGGAGGAAACAAAAAGATATAAACCCACCAGAGCCGCAAGAATAAACGTAACCTGAAAGATATCACCCCATTTTCCGGCAAAATTCTGCAAATAATATCCTGCTGCTGCCATCCCGATCAGATAAGCCCCACTGCCCATCAGGGTGACCGTATGAAAGACGGCCTTGCGCGAAAATTGCACATTCATGGACCATGTGGGGTTGCGTGCGGCAGAAAGGGCAATGAGCGGCACAATCATAAAATTCACAATCCCGCGCGCCTCATACAGCATGGGGCCAATGGCCGTGAAGAGGATATTGTCTGAATAGAGCAGAAAATCATAAATGAACAGCGTGCCCACCCCCAGAAAAAGCAGGCGAATTCCCCAACGTCCTTCCACCGCCGTATTGCGGTACAGATTTTCCACTAAAAGAAATACCATGATGGAAATAATCAGCTTTATATAAAGGCTGACAACAGGCCCAAGGGAGATGGCCCAAAGGCCAAAAGAATGCCCCACATCCGCCAGTTCAAGCGCCAGAACCCCGCCCAGGAACAGCCCCATCATAATGATCATACGCTGGCGCAAAGCTGTATTTTCCTGCAATTCCCAAATGCGCGACAGAAGATACGTCAGGAAAATAATCCATACGCAGCCCCGCAGGGCTTCTGCCAGTGAGACAAAAGGAATAAATACCGAACCTTCCGCAGAGGAAAAAGCATGTACCACGGCCCAAAGACAACTGACCAGAGAGGCCAGGACGATCCATTTTCCAGCCCCGCGATGCCCCCAGCCCAAAAGCAGATACAGGCTTAAGGCCCCATAAGCAAAAGCCGCCAGCGAATAGGTATAAAAGCCAATTTCATTCAGATTCACGTCCATCAAAAACTCACTCTCATCTGGCACCATCGGGCCATAAAACCACCCGAACCGTTTGAACCAGGATTAAAAAATCAAGAAAAATGGAATAATTTTTGATATAATAAAGATCATATTCAAGCTTGCGTTTTGAATCCTCTTCCGAGGCACCATAAGGGTAATTCAATTGCGCCCAGCCTGTAATGCCGGGTTTAACCCAGTGGCGCTGATGATAAAAAGTAATTTTCTTGCCCAATTGTTCCACAAAAAAGGGCCGTTCCGGACGCGGGCCGACAAAACTCATTTGCCCGGCCAGAACATTGAAGATTTGCGGAATTTCATCAATGCGGGTCGCACGCAGAAAACGGCCAATCGCGGTTACTCTGGCATCATTTTTTCCGGCCCATTTGGGCACACCATCGGCTTCCGCGTCCACTGTCATACTGCGAAATTTCAGCACATTAAAGCTTCTGCCGCCAAGTCCTACCCGTTCCTGACGATAAAATATCGGGCCCTTGCTGGTGATTTTCACCAAAAATCCTGCAATCAGCAAGATAGGGAAACTCAGGATGAGCAAAAGCGCACTGGCGAAAACATCAAAGATTCTTTTGGCAATCAGGCTGATCTTGTGGCCACCGCCAAACCCGTCTGAAAAAATCATCCAGCTCGGGCTCACATTATTCAAATCAACCGTGCCGGATTGCTGTTCGATAAAAGAGGCCGCATCACACACCAGACAGCCATCCATTTTACAATCCAGCAGGGCCGCCATGGGAAGTTTCCCACGCCTTTCCTGATTGGCGACAATAATTTCCTGAACTGTATGCTGTTTCACATAATCTCTCAGGCTCTTGATTTGATCAAAAGCGATGGCATCTTCGACTTTATCTTCCTTGTCATCCATTTTCAGAAAACGGATAAATTGCACATTTGAACCTTCCCGGTTTCCACGCTCCTGAATCTGGGCCGCTTTTTCCCCCGCTCCCAGTACCAGAACCCTTTTTCTGAGCCGGTCCAGATCCACCATATGAAGAAAGACATAACGGCTCAGTAAAAAACCAACATAGGTGATAACCAATGCATAAACGATCACGCTGCGCCAAAGATCAATATTAGGGAACAGGTAAAGAATGACAGATATGGCCAGAAGAGAAATACCCAGACTGGTGGCAAGGCGGGCAATCGTCAATTTATAGTCACGGCAGGTTTCCAGCCGGTACAGGCCCGTTGACAACATCACCATATAAACAATGCCAACAAAAGCACATATTTCAATTATGTGTGATGCGGCACCCTCATCCAACATACCAATCTGCTGAAACCGAATATTCAGGGCGGCCCAGATGGCCACGAACAAAATCATACATTCAATAATCCCCAAAAAGAAAAGGGACTTCGGCACATAATGTTTAAAAATTCTGATCATTTTCTTTAGTTCTATTTTAAAACGCATCAAGCATACGTTTTTTATTTTTATTATTTACAGTTTACCGGAACAAGCCGCGAAGATTGGTTTTTACACCATTTTACCTTTCATTCCATCTTAATCTTAACCTTAATGCGCGACAATAAAAGGGAATTATGAATAAAGGATTTCTATTTATGCCGAGAAAACAACCTCTTAAATTAACGCTTTCTAACATAGCAGACTTTTAAAGGGACAGAAGGCTTTTCTCACCCATAAAAAAAACATATTTTTTTTAGAATTATTATAATATCAGGCAGTTTGCCCCCATATCAGGGCGCGGTCAGTTCCGAAATATCTTTTCTGAGCGAACGATCCCCTAATCTACCGGATTTGGGATAACCGATACGGCCCGAGAAAATTATATCATCCGCCCTGTTGTCACAAAGCGCATTGAGGCCCTGCGCCAATTTTTCTGCTTTGGCGGTCAGATTTTCCTGCCCCTTGGCAAAATCCACTTTCTGACTGGCATAATGGCTAAAACACACTGTTGCCATGGAAGGTTGCAGAACCAGCCCCTGCTCACTCGCCCTAAGCCAGAAACGCTGCAAGGATGCACCGGACTTCAGGACTTCTTCAAGAGTCCGGGCCTCTTTATTTTCCTCATTTTTCTTTCGCAGAATGATAAAATGTGCCGCACTGGCATATCCTGGAACCAGATCCAGCTGAAGGCGCGCCAGCACAGTACCGGCCATATATTTATTCATAAAATCCATGCGTGACCATTTTTGCATGGCCCATTTCATCAACTTCAAGCTCATGCGGTCCATGCCCACTGCCGTAGAGGGAATGCCCGTTTTGCTATCGCCTTGCCCCCAGTCAATCACGTGTTGATGAACCTTGAAACACGCTTCCAGACGCAGGCGTATGTCACTGGCAATGGCGTTTAGCCGGGAAAAAGCCAACCTCTGCGAAGTATTTTCAAACCAGATTATCTCAAAATCACTCTCCAGCTCATTTTGCAGCATTTCTTTATTCTGAGCGGATAATTTCCGCGTTCGAAAAGGAAAACGCAACACTGAACGCAGCGTTACAAACCGCAGAAGCTCGTCTGCCACAGCCGTCTTTCGGGCCCTGAATATTACAGAAATATCCTGCGCCCGGCCATCCCAGATACATTCCTTATCAACGCGCCAATGCATGGAGAGGGAAAATTTGGCCGCCGCCATACGCATGGTTTCAAGCAACATGCCCACTGACAGGTATGTTGGCTGGCCATGATTAAATTCATAAGGGTTTTCCGCCTCAATCGCTGGCACATGGATGGTCAGGCTTTTTTCCGTCTTGATGGTAAAACGCCAGGGCTGAACATTGTCGCCACTGGGGGCCCAGCGGCTAATATTCAGGATTTTTTCCATCACGCTTGTTTTTTCGCTGATAGTCTCCGCTTTTTCTTCTTCCTGAACCAACAAGGCATGTTTTTTAGATAAATTAGCGTATAATTTTTTACCCAGAAGAAATTTAAGCTTTTGCAGAGGATTCTTATAGCCCCAGAAAACATAACCTTTTTTCATTCGGGCATGATAGGCATCAAACAGGAAATAATGCGGTGCCGCCTTAATCCCTTCTCGTGCCAGAAGAATTTTCAGAACCTGAGCCACGAGAAAACCCGACGACAATTGTATGCCGATGGGTGTTGAGGGCACTTTTTTATTTTTCATATCCACCCGGGAAGGGTCAACCAGATAATCTTTATGCAGTGGGTTTGGGGTCAGGCCGATCAGAAAACGGATCATATTATCATCATGACGCGCTTTATCTTCCGGACTGTCAACCTTCATTTCCTTTGGTTTCTTAACCAGACCAAAATAATCTTCGAAACTCATTTCCCCCGGCATGAAGCTTAACAAAGCAACCCCCATGCCCACCGGTGCCGCCGTGATCGCCGGGATGTCCAATTCCCTGCATTTTTCAAATACAATACGCCGGATGTCTATGACAAAAAAATCAAAACCATCAATGAATAAATCCACCCCATCGAGAAATTCATTAATGTTATCGGCATTGCCATTAAAATTATCATGGTCATGAATGCCCTGATCAAACAGGGTAACAGTTGCCTCAGGATTAATGTCATGGATCATATCCCGCATGATTTCCACTTTGGATTTTCCGAGGCTGGACATAAAAGCCCCGGCCTGACGATTAAAATTCGCCAGTTCAAAATGATCCATATCCGATATGTGAAAATGGCTGATACCAAGGCGGGCCAGGGTTAAGACATGCGCCCCGCCCACGCCGCCCATACCGGCGATGGCAACTTTTTTATGCCGGAGAATTTCCCGTTCACGTTCCGTAATCCAGCCAAGATTACGCGAAAAGGCTTCTTCATAACTGAACACGGGATTTTTAGACACAATTATTCCTCTGACATTAATTTTTCCAACAATGCGAAAGCGTCCCCCTGCCCCTCAAAAGAACGGCCATCTCTTTTCAGGCTGGTTAATATTTCGACAGCTTCCTGTTTCTTATTATCCTGAAGCAGGGCCTGGGCCAGATGATATTGATACATCAGCGCGCGGGGTTCCAGATCAGTGGCTTTCCTATATTGGCGAATGGCATCCTGAATGCGCCCGGAAGCCATCAATATTTGGGCCTCGGTATCCAATATGGCAGCCGACCTTCCATTGGCTTCACGGGCTTTGCGGCTGGCCACTAAAGCCTGATCCAGATTACCGTTCTTAAAATGGGCCCAGGCATAATTATTCAGTATAAAGTCCCTGTCCGGATATTCGGATAAAATCTTTTCATAATATAAAATGGCTTCATCATATTTTTCCATCATAAGATAACCATCCGCCAAACTTGCCATGATCACATGATCCTGAGGATTTTCCCCAAGCCAGTCTTCCATCATTTCAAATGATTTATCTTTTTGCCCAGCCATTTGATATGCTTTTACCAATTGCATTAAATAAGTATTGCTCCTGCTTTTTTGAAAAGCTTCTTCAAACAGGTATATGGCTTTTTCAATTTCGCCTTCATTGATGCTGATCCGGCCCCTGAGTGCCAGAACCGCCGGAGTGTTTAACATTTCCGGCTTTAAACGGCTCACATATTCATTTGAGCTTTTCCAGAGCCCCCTGTCTGCTGCAACCCGCGCCAGATAGAGTAAGGCTTTGGTGTTTCCAGAATCCAGTGACACAATTTTCTGACTTGTTTCTTCCAGAGCATCAAACATTCTGTTGGCAAATTGGGCCTGGGCCAGATAAAGCAGCGCCGGAACATAATCCGGGGTGAGTTCTGTCAGTTTTTCAAAGGCCAGGGCCGCCGCACTGAAATTACCCATACGCAATTGGGCTATGCCCATAATTTCATATGCTTTTCTGATTTCAGGATAGAGGATATTCATTTTTTTGCTGATTTCCAGCGCCTTGTCATTTTCCCCCTCATCAAGGTGATAAAGCGCCATGGCCAGATTTGCCTGGCTGTCCGTCGGCCCCACCTCCACAGCCTTTTCAAGGGTTCGCAGCGCCGCTGTTCGATTGCCCTTTTTCATTTCCAGAACAAACATATTAAACAAAATAGTGGAATCTTCCGGGTAATATCCGATAAATTCTTCTTGCAGTGCCGTGGCTTTATCCATTTCATTCTTATTCATATAATGACGCAATAAAAACTGGCCTGCCAATTTATTATCTTTATGTTTCGTCAGAATATCTTCGAACATGGTGGCGGAAATATCCTGCTTGCCCATGTTTGAGGTGGCCATGGCTTCACAGAGCGCCCCGCTCGGGTTTTCTGCATTCATTGCCTTTAACTCACCACATAAGACAATGGCATCATCAAATTTTTTAACACCGATCATGGTCATGGCCACTTTGAGCTTGGCCACATATTCATCTTTTTTATTATCCCCAAGGCCGGACAGGGCTTGTTGCAATTCATCAAGTCCCGCGTCCACGTCCCCCATGGCAATTTTGACCTGGGCCAGCTGGCCTTTTTTATCCGGTTGGGCTTCATTTTCCTGAATGGATTGTTCAAGATATTTTCGGGCCTGTTCCAGATTGCCTTTTTCAATTTCAATTTTCGCCAGAGCATTGAGGTAAATTTCTTTTTCTTCGGCTCTTTGGGAAAGCATTTTCAGGCTCTCTTCGGCTTCATCGCCCTTATCCATTCGGTATTGCATTTCCGCCAACAGCTTGTGGGCTCTCTCATCCTTGGGCTGGAGACGTATATAACGGCTTATATGGGAATAGCTTTGTTCATATTCACCCAATGCAAAGGTGGAAATACCCGCCAGATAAAGCGCCCTGATATTGCTGGAATTAAATTTCAATACATTTTCTGAATAGGCTTTCGCATCATCATATTTCTTAAGTTTGAGGGCCAGAAGGCCGGAAACATAATTGACCAAAGCATAGTCCGGGGCCAGTTTCTGAACCTCTTCAACCTCACTCTGGGCCAGATCATATTTTTCCATGACCACATGCAGCCAGGCCAGTGATAATTTATAATCAATGGAATAAGGGTAGCTTTTGATCAATTGTTGAAAGATCATTTCCGCCTGAGGATATTCTTCATCTTTCCAGAAAATTTCGCCCTTTAATTGCAGCAGTTTTTTATCATTGGGCAGAATTTCTTCGGCGCGCTTTAAATATAAGTCGGCCTGTTCATCATCATTATGGATCAGCCCCAGACGGGCTTTGCCCACGAGGGCATGAATATTATTGGGGGCGATGGCCAGTATTTCATCAATATATTGTGCCGCTATATCATATTCGCGCATGCCAATATGCGCTGTGGTCAGCAGGTTTATTTTATTGATTTTTGATATGTTGGCTTCATTTGCCTCAATCTTCACACCTTCAATGACCTTGTCAAATCGTCCCAGCAGAAGCCATGCCTTGGCCAATGGAATAACGGTATCTTTTTCATCGCCGCCCAATTCCTGCGATTTCATAAATTCTTTTTCCGCACCGAAGCCGTCTTCTGCTTCCAGATAGACATTGCCCAGCATGAAGCGCACATCCTTATTGTCAGGATATAATTTTATGGCATTTTTCAATTCAATAATTGAGGCTTCGAGGTTGCCTTCGGATTGTTGCAATGTTGCCCTGTTCATCCGGTCTTCGAGGCTAAGGTCCCCTTCCCGGTCACAAGCCCCCAATAATAAGCTTACTGCAATAACTGAAACAGCTGTTCCTTTGAAAAGAGCGGAACTTATTTTATTTTTATTCGAAAAACTTCCCACAAATATTCCCCTGTTCGAATCTTTTCGATTCAGATCATGTCTATTATATTTTGAGCATAATACGGCATTACACCCTATTTAACCCTTGCGATGTTATGATAATATCTTCGGCGGTATATTGTAAACTTATTCGTTGAATTTGCTGCTTTTATAAGGCCATAATTTTCCACAGTCTGTAATCACGGCCCAGATTTCAGGACGTTCTTCATATATACGGTCCAAAAGGGCACCAATCTCATTATATAAGGTGCGACGACGGCCATGATATTCAATGATCTTGCCAACCGGAATAAATTCTATGCCAAGTTTCCTGAGCAGTCTTTGCAGGGTGGGTTCAATCACCACCGTCCAATGGGTCAGTTTCTGCATCAGGCTCATGCGTACAATAGCCGTCATCAGTCCCAGCGTAATATGCGGAATAATGCGGTGCATTGAATTTTCCTGCATGTTGTCGCCGGGCCCCAAATTAGCCATATGGGTATCACTGGCTCTTCTGCGAAAATCCTTGGAAATGGAGAAACGGGAAATTTCTGCTGTGGTGGCGCGGGGCAGGAATTGGTCGCTCAAACTGTTCAAATCTTCTGACAATTTAAAAGCGGGCAATATTTCTTTATTCGCATCGGGCAAAATAAGCCGAACTGTACCGGCCACTTTGCCACTGTCTTTATGAACGAGAAGGCTCGATAAGGACTGGTCGTCATAAATATCCTTTTCAAGACCGTCCTTGAAATCATCCTTATTTTCAAAACCTGTTTCCAGACAATAGACCTGATAACGTAATTTAAAAGCTTCCTGACGCAAGGCTGGTGTGTCTGCGAACACAACTTCGAACATCTGCATATAATCTTCCACCAGCCGGGTATCTTCACCTTTGAGCTGTTGAGATTTCATTGAAGCCGAAGCCTGACTTTGCATAAGCTGTCTTTCAAAAATCTAAATTAAATTACTATTTTTCTTAATACTATATTCTGTGAAAAAGTTTAAAGTTTAATGAAGAACCAAAACAATTGAACTAAATGCCAATGATTTAAATGCTATTTTCACATTTTACGAATATTATGCTATCCTAAAGATTAAATAAGGCCTGAATCAGGCCATCAGAATAACAAAATAAAAACCGTCGGAATCCATAGGGATAGATATAAAGGGATAGGAATAAGCAGCGGAAAATAATCGCATCACTGTCAAAAATATGAATAAAAAAACACATACACAGAAGAAATTATTTTTTATGATTTTGGGATTTATTTTAATTCCCATGGCCTTTGCCTATGGCGGTGTTGTTCAATTGTCCCCCGAACAGAAAAATGAACAGAAAAATAAACAGAAAAAACAAATTCAGGATATAGAGCCCGCCGGAATAATTTCTACGGAGACGACCCTGACAGCGATGAATATGGACAATTATACGGCCTCCTGGAACAATCCACAGATCCTGCGGGGGGAGCTACATGATTATTCCGTAAACCCCCATAAGATCAGAAATCTTATCTTCCAGGCCCCGCTCCTTGCACAAGATCAGAAACAAGTGCTTAAAAGCCTTCAGTCCAACGGTTTTGTTGACCTGACCGTGGGATCTTTTCTGGATGAATTGCATGACAGTCCGGCCCTGCGATCTTTTTATTTCACCTCAAAAGAATTAAATTTCACCCTGAGAAGCAAGATTGCCAATTATCTCAATAATGATATTCGTAAAATTGCCTTTTCAGAAATTGATCATGACCCTTTTGACCCCAGAAGAATGCCTCAAAGCCGTGGAAGAGGTGCCCTTCCTCTGGAAGAAGTCGAATTTACCCCCGCACAAAAGGCCTTCCGCGCTTCCATGATGGATGAGATTTTTGAATCCCTTGGCGGTTTTATCTTTACTATATTGGCTCTGCTCGGGATTTTATTTCTGACCATGCGTTATGTGTTGATCAAATATATATAAATATGCCGTTTAGCCCTCGGATATGCGCAGACCTTGCGGGCGAATCTGCGAAAGATCCGTATCCAGAATACGCCCCTCCATCGCCCCCAGCCAATCCAGACCGGCCCTGAGTTTGATATTTTCCCCGACCACAATCATGGCCGGAGATTTTATATCAGCCGCCTTTACATCTTCGCCACACCGTCCCAGACTGGTTTCCAGAACGAATTGATCTTTGGTGCTGGCGCGACTGACAATGGCCACGGGTTCATCGTGGGCGCGCCCGGACCGGATGAGCTGATCCGCGATCAAGTCCACCCGGCGCAAAGCCATATAGATGATAATCACCGGAGATGAGCGCGCCAGGGCATCCCAGTCGATATCCCGGGCCAATCCGCCATCGGCCCCATGCCCGGTCAGGAAAGTCACCGCCGAATTGGTATGGCGATCCGTGAGGGGAATGCCCGCATAAGCAAGCCCGCCAAGGGCCGCGGTAATACCCGGGACAATCCTGAAAGGCACCCCCGCATCCACAAGATGGCGCGCTTCTTCACCACCGCGGCCAAAAACCAGCGGATCGCCCCCTTTCAGGCGCAGAATTTTCTTCCCCATGCCCGCCAGTTCCACCAGTCTTTCCGAAATATCCTTTTGTTTGGCCGAAGGTTGCCCTCCCCTTTTTCCGGCAAATTCAAGAATGGCCTGATCATTGGCCATGGCCAATATTTCCTCACTGACCAAAGCATCATAAACCACCACATCTGCCTGTTGCAGCCCTTTCAGGCTCAATAAAGACAATAGCCCCGGATCCCCTGGCCCGGCACCCGCCAGCCAAACCCACCCCGCGTCCAGATCAGGCAGATTCTTCAGAATTGCGTCAATTGGCATGATGATCCTTTTAAAATAACAACACATAAAAACCTATCATAACCAATCCATTTATTCTTGTTCATTTTTTTTTCATTCTCTTTGGGCTATAACAGAATCATAATAGATAAATTTAAATAGAAAAATTTAACGGGGAACCCCTGAATATGACGGATCGGAAAATCAGCCCAGTAATATTGTCCGGTGGATCCGGCACCAGATTATGGCCGCTCTCACGGGCTTTATATCCAAAACAGCTTTTAGCGCTCACTTCTGAAAAAACCATGATTCAGGAAACGGCAGGCCGGGTATCCAATAAAACTCTGTTCACCCCGCCTTTGCTGATTGCCAATGAAGAACACCGTTTCATTATTGCCGAACAGCTGCGTCAGATCCGCAATGACGAACCGGAAATCATACTGGAGCCGGAAGGGCGCAACACAGCCCCCGCAGCAGCCCTGGCAGCCTTGAAACTGGTCGAAACCAATCCCGATGCGCTGATGTTGATCATGCCTTCCGATCATGTCATTGATGATATTGATGCCTTTCACAAAGCCATTCGTCAGGCCCGAAGCGCCATTATCGGCAATGATGCCCTGGCCACTTTTGGCATTACACCCGACCGGGCAGAGACAGGTTATGGTTATATTGAAAAAGGCGATGCACTTCAGGGCGGCAACGGCTGTTTTCAAGTGAGTCGTTTTGTGGAAAAACCCGACCGGATTACGGCTGAAAAATATCTGGCCTCCGGCCAGTTTTACTGGAACAGCGGCATTTTCCTTTTTCCGGCGGCACGCTATCTGGAAGCACTTGAAAAAAATGCGCCAAAAATCCTTGATGCCTGTCGAAAATCAATGGAAAAAGTGGAAAAAGACTTATGTTTTCTGCGGCCTCATAAAGAAAGTTTTCTCGCCTCTCCTTCTGATTCCATTGATTATGCGGTAATGGAAAAAACCAAAGATGCCACCGTCATCCCCGTCAGTATGGGGTGGAGCGACGTGGGTTCCTGGTCTGCTCTTTGGGATATTGAACAAAAGGACGATCATGGCAATAGCCTGAAGGGTGATATTATTGCCCATCACAGCCGCAATTGCCTGTTGCGTTCCGAAGGCCCGGCGGTGGCCACCATCGGACTGGAAGATACCGTGGTTGTTGCCACCAAGGATGTGGTTCTGGTGGCGCATAAAGATCATGCACAAAATGTAAAGGGAATGGTGGATCACCTGGCAGAACAGGGCCGCCATGAACATATCAGCCATACGGTGGTCTATCGCCCTTGGGGGTCTTATCAATCAACGGATACGGGGGATCGCTTTCAGGTCAAACGCCTGACTGTTAATCCGGGCCAGACATTATCCTTGCAAAAACATCATCACCGGGCTGAACATTGGATTGTGGTGCAGGGCACGGCAAAGGTGAGCATTGATGAGGAGACAAAAATCCTCAACGAAAATGAATCGGTCTATATCCCCATTGGCGCTACCCACCGACTGGAAAACCCGGGAAAAATCCCCCTCCATATCGTTGAGGTTCAATCCGGTTCATATCTGGGCGAGGATGATATTGTTCGCTTTGAAGATAATTATGGCCGTTCATAAAACCTCTGGCATAAATCTCTGGCATAAAAGTTAATGACCGAACATAAGTTTTACGGGCCATAATTTCATTGATTCAGAGAATCAATTGCGGGCATTTTCCTATAAGCTTCTGTTTCTTATGACCTTAAGGAATTTTTAACCTTGTTTATTATCAACATCTTAATCATAGCCTATATATAATAGGGGCAATTAAGCCAAAAATATTATAAATTACAGGCATAAGTTATATTAAAAATTCGGTATGATTTTGTATGGGTTTCAAGTTAAAAATACTTGCATTGTTCGGCACATTCACCTTGGCAACATGGGTCTATGTGGATTTTATTCACACGCCTTTTATGGAAGAGGTGGATAAGAAACCGCTCGACCCCATGATTATTGTCGAAGAATCTGCTTTTGATAATAATCTCGAACATAAAAAAGCCGCCCTGGTAAAGCCAGCTTCATCCGCCGCGCTTTCCGGACAAGACCGCCTGTCCGAACAAAAACCATCTACTCCTGCCATCGGTCCAATAAAGCCTGCAAATTTGCCGGGCGACTCACCATCCCCTGCCCCTGAACGAAAAATACTCAGCGGGTCTGTCAGCGCAGAAGATGTGCTTGATTCAATGGTGGAAGGCACTGATGATGCACAGGATATATTACAAAAATTCCTTGATTCTTCGGCTGGCGATCCTGATGAAATAACGCAACGCGCCAGTAAATTGCTGGAGGGTATTGCCCAAACACCCCTGATTGCCAACGGGGAAGCCTTGCAAAAAGCGGCCGAGAATATCATTGAAGCCGCCGCCCGTTCAGCCTCCACCGCTTATGTGATGCCGATTTCTTCGGTGTCGGAATTTGGCCTCAATGCGGATGACGTGGGCTGGGACATGGGACCGGGAAAGAAAATCCCCCACCGCGGTTTCATCCGTGTTGGCCCATCCAGCAGCCTGATCAGGGGCACGGGTCTTCTGGCCCTGGAACAATCCAAGGAAAATGACTTCCTGAAAGACGGTATCATCAATATCTCTGACTTTGGTGTGGATTTTGGAGCGGACGATTTTAACGCTTCCGGCTACCGTATTTATGTCCTGTCGGCCCCCCTTCCCTCCGGAAGCAAACTTGATCAGCCCTTTGGCGATAATTTTGCCTTTAATGGAAATCTTTTGCGTGTGGTCAATGCCACTGAAAGCGACCCGCTGAAACATGCCACCTTAACTGCCAATGGTATCAGCCTCTCAGAACAGGATACGCAAAACCGAACGGACGGCAAAGCAATAAAAACACTTTATCGCCATAAAGAAGATGCCGAAGGTATGCTGCTCACCTCCCTGATCCGGGCAGTTGACGGAAAAATAAACCTTTCTTTCAGAACGGATGCTTCCGGGCAGGAAAAACCCATCAAAACCTATATTGTCGGCATTATCCTCACCGCCGCCGATACGGACAATATGGAAAAAGACCTTCAGGAACAATTATTGACACTGTTGGAAAATATCACACCCGGTGGACAATTTACCGGGGATAGAAGCTTTAACAATGACTTTACCGCCAAGGCCTTTTCCCAGTCTTTCAACTTCGCCAATACCCGTTCCGCTTTAGGCCCAAACGCCGGAAGATTAACCAATTACGGCACCACAGCCGCCATCCCGCCTGAAGGTGCGGACACAGATACTGATACTGATACTGATACTGATACTGATACTGATACTGATACTGATACTGATACAGATACGGATACCGATACTGATACGGATACAGACACTGATACTGATACTGATACTGATACTGATACTGATACTGATACTGATACTGATACTGATACTGATACTGATACTGATACTGATACTGATACTGATACTGATACTGATACTGATACTGAT